>JGI24820J26691_1000088_pt1 | contig 22479 bp, 18 predicted proteins | sample METZYME_5_50m_FD_26691 | JGI IMG/M metagenome (IMG submission 26691) | reverse complement strand
TATAAGTTTTAAGCTTCTTTTTAATTGCTCATATTCATTCCACGTTATTTTTGGCTTGTTACGAGCCCATTTATTGTTGTCCCCAAAACTTACTTCAATTGGATTCTCTCTAGTTATATAGAAAACATTTGTTCTAACATCTGAAACAATTTGATCGGTTGTTTTTTCAAATGTAGCTAAAACAGTCATTATTGCAATTATTGAAGATACACCAACTGTAATACCAAGGAGTGTTAATGCAGTTCTAAGTTTAGTTTGACTAAAATAGAACAGAACACCTCTAATAACATCTATTAAATAATTGATAATTCTATTCATGTCTTAGTGCGTCTATTGGATTTAATTTTGCAGCTGTTCTTGCTGGAACCATTCCAGCAATCAACCCTAGAAAAACACAAACCATAAAAGTATAGAAAGTAAGCAATAAATCCATTTGTAAATCAATTGCAGAACCCATACCGTTTATGTCTATGTTTGCAATTGCAGAACCAATAAAATATAATGTTGTTCTAATTAATAAAATACCCATGGTTCCGCCAATGATAGCGATAGCAATTGCCTCACTCAAAAATTGTGTTAAAATATCAGAATTAGTAGCTCCCATAGCTTTTCTTAATCCAATTTCTTTAGTTCTTTCTCTAACTGAAACAAACATAACATTCATAATTCCAATCCCAGATACAATTAAAGATATGCTAGTAACTAATAAGCCCATACCTGCAATAGCAATTTTCATTTGATTAAATTGTTTGGTAAAAGCATCAGCGCTATTTACAGCAAAATTATCTTCTTCATCTGGTTTTAATTTTCTAGCAACACGCATAATCATTCTTACTTCTTCTTTAGCTTTTTCTCGATTGTTAGGATCTATTTGAAGTACAAACTCATTCCATGTCCACCTTGTTAAAATTCTTTGAAAAGTTGTTGTTGGCATAATTATAACTTGATCAAGGCTACCTGTCGGAGTAAAACTTCCAGTTTTTTCAAGCTCACCAATTACTTCAAAACTTACTCCTCCAAGCCTAATTTTTTTACCAATCGGATCCTCACCATCAAAAAATCCTTCACCTACACTCCCACCAATTATTGCAACTCTTCTTTGAAGCTTCCATTCATTTTCAGAAAAAAACCTTCCATTCACAACTTTTGTACCTGTCATCATATCATTATAATTTGGATAAACTCCGTTCATTTGAAGCCATGAAGCTTTATTTTCGTATGTTGCCTTTGTCCAATAATTTTGTTTCATACTTGATTGAGTTACATATTCACTATACTGATTTATATAATCTAAACTCTCTTCTTTTATTTCAGGTCTGTTTCGATAATTCCACCAGTCAAACTCAAAGGACCAAGGCATTCTTCCCACATAAATTTTATCATTTCCAATGCTCTGAATTGATTTTGCAAATTCTCTATCAACAGATGATACTGCTGCTGTGACGATACTTACTGTAAAAATACCAATAGTTAATCCGATAGAAGTAAGAAATACTCTTGTAAAACTTGATCTAATTGCACTAAAGCCAATCAAAATATTTTTTATAATTTTATTCATCTAAGGTAATTTTTCCATCGAAAATTTCAATTCTTCTTTTTGCTCTTTTAGCGACTGAATCTTCATGAGTAACAATAATTAAAGTATTACCAGCTTTATGTAAACTATCAAAAAAGTTTAATATTTCAGTTCCACTCTTCGAGTCCAAATTTCCAGTTGGCTCATCTGCTAAAATTATTGATGGTTCATTTACAAGTGCTCTAGCTATTGCAACTCTTTGTCTTTGTCCACCTGATAATTCGTTTGGTTTATGAGACATTCTATCTTCAAGGCCAACTATTTTTAAAGCTTCCTTTGCTTTTAAACTTCTCTCTGCTCTGCCAAGTGAAGAATAAACTAAAGGTACTTCAACATTTTGAATTGAATTCAGTTTTGGAAGAAGATTAAAAGTTTGAAAAACAAAACCAATTTTTTCGTTACGAATATTTGCTAATTGATTATCATTCATATCAGAGATTTTTTCGTTATTGAACTTATACGTTCCCTTTGTTGGAACATCTAAACATCCAATAATATTCATTAGTGTTGATTTTCCAGAACCTGAAGGGCCCATAATTGAAATGTAATCATTTTCATTGATACTCAATGAAACATTATCTAATGCTTTAACAATTGTATCTCCTAAATTATAAATTTTAGATACGGATTTTATTCCAATAATTTCTCTTCTAGATTTAGTCACGTTTTCTTCTATTCTTCTGAAATTCTCTAACCGTAACTTTCATCCCATCAGATAATTCTCTACTAATTGCAATAAAACTTCCTGTTACTATCTCATCCCCTTCTTCAAGACCTGAAACAATTTCATAATCTCTATCACCAACAATTCCTGTTTCAACGACTCTTTCGTTAACAATGCCGTTGTTGTAAATGAAGACAACATTTGTTCCTTTTTTCATCGATCTAGAAGAAGTCAAAGATTGAATTGGAATACTGATAACATTGGATTTATCTGCTGTAATGATATCAACTGTTGCACTCATTCCAGGTCTCATTCCTTCAACAACTTCAAGCATTTGGATTTTTACCTGGAAATTTGTTACTTGTTGTTGTGAACCACCGCTTGAAACGGAAGAAGCATAAGCAACTTCTTTAACTCTACCTTTAAATTTTCTTCCATCATAAGCATCAACTTCAATTATTGCAGGATCATCTATAGAAATATCAGCTATATCATTTTCATTAACATTGACATATACTTCCATTTTTGATAAATCAGAAAGTTTAAGTAACACACTTGGATTAAACATTCCACCCTGAGCTAAATCACCTACTTCACCATCAATAAAAGTAATTGTTCCATCTTGTGGCGCAATTAATCTTAATTTAGATAAAGCATCTTCATCTTGAATTAGTCTTGATTGTGCACCATTAAATGTACTAAGAGCTGAAGCAAATGAAGAGTTAGTTGACTCCATTTCTTGATCTGAAATTAAACCTTGGCTATAGAGTTTAGCTTGTCGTTCTTGCTGAGCTTTTCTTTGTTCAAGTTGCACTTTTGCAGCTTCAACACTTGCTCTAGATGCTTCTGTTGCAGCTTTTTGCTGCCTATCATCAAGAGACATTAAAAAATCACCTTTTTTTACAAAGTCGCCTTCTTTTACAGCAATATCAGTAATATATGTTGTATTATTTGCACTTAATTTTACCTCTGTCTCTGGAGTAAGCACGCCGTCCGCCACTACTTTACTTTGTAAATTTTTTCTACTGACTTTCTTTGTAGATACTTCTATAGTTTCGTTATCATCGGATTTTCCAAAAAAAGAAATTGCAAAGAGTAAAACTAAAGCGCCTACAACTTTGAATTTATTTTCCATAAGCATATTTATCAAATTTTTCACATTATCTCCTATTCGTATTTTTTGTCAAGAGTACCAATTAAATTATCAAGTGAAGCTAATTCAATGGCTGCGTCGTACTTTGTATTTACTAAAGATGAACTAGCCTGAATGACAGCTAGTTGTGCATTTAATAACTCCAAAATATCAGCTGAACCAAGTTCATATTTTTGAAGAGCAAGCTTTAGGTCTTCCTCAGCTGAAAGCAGCACCTCTTCTTGAATTGGTATTAATTCTTCATAATTTTTAAGTCTATTTATAAGCGTAGATAATTCAACTTGTGAATCTTTAATAGCTGTATTGTATGAAGATTCACTTTGAGAAAGTTGAAGTTTTGAAATTTTTATATCATTTCTATTTCTGAATCCACTAAAAATTGGAATACTTAAAGTTAAGTTAGCACTTTTAATATAGTTGTCTTCAAAGTATTGTTTTGTTAGTTGCTCACTAGAAGTAGCATTATATCCAAGACTCATATTTAAGCTTGGAAGAGATGATGCCCAATTTTGCTTAACATTAATTTTTGCTGAAGTGATTCTTTTATCTAGGATATTTAAACTTGGACTGTTATTTAACATTATTTGATATGCTTCATCAAAAGAAGGTATTATCAAGCTAATTTCAACATTTTTTGGCATCTTTATTTCAATATCTTTTCCAATCAATCCCATACTATTTCTTAAATTTTTAAGTGAATTATTTTTGCTTAACTCTCTATTTAAAAGTGTTGATTTTGCAGTACCAAAACGTACAGATGCTTTTAGATAGTCCGTTCTACTTACAGCTCCTAAATCAAATTGCTGTTTTACAAGATCAAGTTGTTTTTGTGATAGAGCTAAGTCTTCTTTAGCAATTTCAAATAATTCAGAGTTTTTTAAAAACTGGTAATAAAATGTATAAACGTTTAGAATAACTCTTGCAGATGTTTCTCTTTTCTGGATTTTTGAAATTAAATATGTGTTATTGCTCTGGCGAACGGAATTTACTTTACCACCAAAGTTGAAAAGACTTTGTGATAAAGAAAATCCCCCAGAATAAGTTTCTCCTCCACTTACAAAAGAATTTCCATAGGTAGTCTCTCTAAATGAATTAGAGGCATTTATGGAAGGTAAAAGCAAAGAAGCTGAAGAGTAACTGTTGAGTCGAGCAATATCGACATCTTTTTGAGCGCTTGTAATCGCTGCCTTATTTTCTAAAGCTACTCTAACTGCTTCATCTATGCTCAATGTTTGAGCATAACTGAAAGATATTACCATAATAAGTAAGATTGTCTTCATTTTACTGCCTTTATTTATATCTAATTTAATATAAATTGTTTCAATTTCTACATTCTATACAAAGGATAGAAATATATATATTTTTATCTCGTTTAACAATATTGATTAAAAATAATAAAATATGAAAAAATCATTTTTCGTGTTTTATTCTATCAAGAAATGATATTGCATCGGAATATGTATTTTTAATATCTCCATTAATAATAGCTTCTTCAACAAGACCTTTTAATCTTCCTACCTCTTTACCAGGAGTTAAATTGAACATTTTCATTATCTCTGCCCCTCTTACAGGTGATTGAAAAGATCTTAAATGATCAATTTCAATAACTTCATTCATTCTTTTCTCAACTCTATCAAAGTTAGATAGATATTTTTTTATATTTTTTGGATTTTTTGTAGTTATATCAGCACGACATAATATCATTAAATCATTGATTTCTTCGCCTGCATCAACAATCAGTCGTCTGATTGCTGAATCAGTAACTCCATCTTTTGCCAAACCTATAGGGCGCAAATGTAATGCCGTTAGTTTTGAAATATAGTCTCTTGTATTATTCGAAAACTTCATTCGCTTTGAAATGTCTATTAATAATCTTGCACCAACGTCATCATGACCATAAAAAGTATAGCCCTTAGTTTTTGAAAGTCTTCTAGTTTGTGGTTTAGCAATATCATGCACTAAAGCTGCTAATCTTAAATTGACATTTTCTGACATGGATGCAGCATTATCAACTACTTCAAGAGTATGATAAAAAATATCCTTGTGGTGATATTCATTTGATTGATCTAGTCCAAACATATTTGATATTTCAGGAAATATATATTTCATTATTCCAGACATTTGAAGAATATCCAGACCAATTGAAGGTTTTTTTGTTCCTAAAACTTTTAATAATTCATTGGTGATTCTTTCTTGAGAAACTATTTTAATTCTTTCTGAATTTTTCTTTATGGCATCAAAGCTATTTTTTTCAATTGTTAAGTTTAGTTTAGAAGAGAAATATGCAGCTCTTATCATTCTTAATGGATCATCTGAAAATGTGCTATCTGGATTCATTGGGGTTTTTAAAATCTTTTTCCTTAAATCATCCATTCCATTAAAGGGATCAAAAAATTCTCCAAAATTATTATTGTTAATACTTATTGCCATGGAATTAACTGTAAAGTCTCGTCTTTTAAGATCCTCTTGAATATTAGTCATTTTNACTTCTGAGGGGTTTCGCGATCCTTCAANATATGACTCTGTTCTAGCAGATGCTACCTCAATTTCAAATTTTTCATATGGAATCTTGGCAGTAGCAAATTTTTCAAATGGAATGATTTTGGCTATTTTTAACTCTTGAGCAATTTTTTTAGCAAAATCAATTCCATCGCCTTCAACCATGATATCTAAATCAATTGATTCTTTTTTAGGATCTAACATTAGATCTCTTACACAACCACCAACTAAATAACACTTTATGTTTTGATTATCAGCTAANGATGAAATTATTTTAGAAATATCATATAATCGTTTATTCTGCTTAATTATATCTTTAATTATTGCCATTTTGTAAATTAAAAAATATATATGTCTTTTATGCTACAAAAACTAAACAAATATCTCAGTTTTTTAATGCTGTTTTCAATGCTATTTGCTCAATTTAAAGAGGTAAATGTTAGTTTTGATGATAGGCTTCTTCGTGCAGATGAGAAAACCACACTTATAAGCTTGAACAATAGTATAAAGAAGTTCTATGAAAATTCAGTATGGAACGACGAGTATAGCGATCTTGAACTAAAACTTGATGTTCAAATAATTTTTGAAGGAAATGCAAATATTGGTAGTTCAGAAGCTTTTTTAATCCAGTCACTTTTTAGTAATAATAAAGATTTACACTTTTTTGATAAGGGTTCACAATTTTCTTTAAGCCAAAATACATCTTTGTATTATGATAGTATTTACTATGATCCTTTATCAAGCCTCTTAGGCTTCTATGGAAATATAATTCTTGGAGCTGAAATAGATACATGGAGTCCTCTAGGAGGTACTCTACATTATGAAAAAGCCCGAAGTATTGCTGTTAGATCAAGTGCATCAAACTTTTCAAGAGGATGGGAACAAAGATTGCTATTGATAAATATATTAACGGAAAATAATGGTTTAAGAAAATTAAGGTTTTCAACATATCTCACCTACGAACTTTTTGAAAATGGTGAAATTGACGAATGTCAATTAGCATTAAAGGATATTATTAAAAATCTCAATGAAGTATTTGATAATTATTCTCAGGAAAATTATACGGGAATGTTTTTAAAATATCATGGACCTAAAATTGGAAGTATCATGAAAAAACTTGGTCAAAAAAATATGCTGAAAGAAATGCAGCTTGTTGATCCTCAAAGGAAGAGTCTTTACGAAGATTTAATGATTAATATCTGAAAAAAATTTATTTCCTTTAAAAAAATATTCAATTGCAATACTACCATTAAATAAAATATCTAATTTTGCATTTTTTATTTTTTTNTTTTTTCTTATTGATNCGAGTTTGTAAAAATTAAATAATAACCATAATTGTGATGACAGAATTGCAATTAGTCTATTAAAATCAAAAGTTATAACTGAATAAATGCAAGCCATGTAATCCAATAAAACTCTATTAATAATCATCAATCCTCCATGAAATGAATAAGTATTTTTTAAAAATAGTATCCAAGAATTTCGATGATTTAAATAATGCGATTTGTATGAGTTCTCTTTTATGGTTTGTTTACCGAAATGGTAAATAGTAGAAGATGGGACATACCATATTCCCCATCCATCCAGATGCATCTGCCAACAAAAATCTATTTCTTCCATGTAAGCAAAATATATATCATCAAACATACCAAGAGATGAAAAGATGTCTTTTCTTACAATGAAGGCTGCACCTGATGCCCAAAATATTTTTTTCGGCTCATTATATTGACCCTTATCTTCCTCAATTGTGCTAAATAATCTTCCTTGAGCATAAGGGAAACAATACTTATCAATAAACCCTCCTGCAGCTCCGGCATAATCAAATTTATCTTTATTAATAGCGTTTAAAATTTTTGGTTGTGCAGCACCAATATGAGGATTACTATCTAAAAAGTTTACTAGTTCTTCTACCCATCCTTTAGAATGAATTGTATCATTATTTAAAAAAATTATATAATCATGAATAGCTTTTGATGCTCCTAAGTTGCAACCGCCGCTATATCCAAGATTTTTATCTGATTTTATGATTTTTAATTCATTAAAATGCTTCTTAACATATTCAATTGAATTATCTGTTGAACCATTATCAACAATAATTACTTCAACATTAATATTTATAATATTTCGATATAAGGATTCAATGCAGTTATACAACATCTTTTTTTCCATTCAAGTGAGGTATAACTATTGAAACAGACGTCATTTGAGTTTTAGTTCAATTATTTCTTCCAGAAGCTTTGTTGCATTTTCATCATTTGGATTTTTAGCAATCCAATTATTTAGTAAAGCTTCAGCTTTATCATATTTTTCTTGTTCTTTATAGCTTATATATAATAAAAAAACTATTTCTGCTAGACTTTCCTGCCAATTATTCCACTCAGATGGTGATATTTTTGTTGACGTGTATCCCCTTTTTTTAATTGAATTCTCAATAATATTATAATTATTGTATATAGTTTCAAAAATTAATTCTGATTCCTCATATTCCTCCAAACTTTGAATAAAAGTTTTTCCATATAAAATATAGTCATCTAATTCAAGATCTTTCCTACCAATTAATTCTTTCATATGGTATTTCATTTTTTCTTTATTACCTACACCATTATAAACTTGAGCTATTTGATACTGTAAATCTTTGGAAGGAAATGGTATAATACTACTTGGCATTATTTTTTCCATTTCTAGCAACACTTTTTCTGAACTTTCTAATTCTTCATCTAAATAATATGAAATAGATAATCTTGCAAATCCAGTTCTATAATTTTGAATTAATCTACCAATTTGAGGTTCAATGTAAACATTTTCATTAGATAAATTTCTGTAAAGATATCCACTTTGGTATTCTTTAGATATATTTCTTGAAACAGGAATATCTTTATTGAAATCATAATCTTTAAACCAAGAAGGATCTCCAATAAATTCCAATAAATTTTTTGAGATTATTTCTTTATTAACAATTTCACTTTTATTATTAACCAGTTTGTAAGCTAAGCCATCCATTCTTAAATATTCATCTAGACTTAACATACTTGCAGGTGAAACAGTTACTGCAAAATAAATAGGTCTTTCCCAATTATTGTCATTGATTATTTTTAAAACCATTAAATCTTGGATTCTAAGAGCAATATCCATATAGGTTGGTTTTAAATTCCATTTGATTTTTCCAGTTTGATTATTTTGATCTTTTGGTGCATTTATGGATACTTCTTTTGTTTCCCACCTCTTAAAATCAAGGTTATCTATCTCACTTTGTTCCATTTTAATAAATGGGTTTTTATCATATCTTGATTTTAATTGCTCAACATACCAAGAAGTATTTAAAAGACTAAGATTTGCAACAACAACATCTGTCCTAATTTTTTCTACTTCTTGAAGATACCATAACGGAAAAGTATCATTATCTCCATTTGTGAATAATATTGCATTTGGTTCACATGTTTGTAGCATATTGTATGCCATGTCCCATGCTATATAATTACCTGTCCTATCATGGGTGTCATAATTTGCTAATAACATTCTACTTGGCATAAAAAACAAAAATAAAACTAACATAAAATTTATAGCTTTCTTCTTAATTGATTTTTCTAACAGTTTATCACAAATGAAATTGATAGATCCATAAATTCCTAAAGATATCCATATTGAAAAAGTCATAAAACTAGCTACATATGAATAATCTCTTTCTCTAGGTTGGGGCGAGTCTTGGTTTAGATAAAGTATAATTGCTAAACCAGTCATTAAAAATAGTATCAATAATGAAAAAGCATCATTTTTATTTGTTCTGAAATGATAAAAAAATCCAATAAATCCAATTATTAGCGCAATTGGTAATCCAAATTGTCTCCAATCAACACCATCCTGTAAATTATTTGCACCTACTGAGGCAACAAACGGATCATTGCTATCTCCCTTACCTGCAAATTGCCAAAGAAAATATCTTACGTACATTTTCTTTATTTGATAATTCCAAAAAAAACTTAATTGTTGAGGAAGATCATGTATCATATATGCATAATTTTGTTTTGAAGAGAACGTTCTATTATCTAATTCAGGTTTTCCAACAACAGATATTTTTGAAGGTAAATTATCAAATTTCCTTGGTAGCAGTGTCATTTTACCATATTGGTCTCTATTCAAATAGGAAATAGCTTCTTCAACTGTTTCTGGATTATTCTCATCAATATTAGGGTTTTGACCTGATCTAATGAAAATTGAGAAATAAGTTGAATATCCAATCATAATCAGTACAATTGAACTCATTATAATTGTTGATAGCATCTTTTTCTTCTTTATAAAATAAATATTCAAAAAAATTATTATTGCAATAAATACAAATAGACCAATTAATCCAATGCTTTGAGCAATTAAAGGAATGCCTTTAATAATTAAGTTTTGAACACCAAAAAAAATAGCAAGTGATAGCATAATGGTGAGTAAAAAATTCTTTATACTTAACTTATTTAAAGTAAAATAAATTACTAATCCAATAAAGGGTATTGTAAGGAGATTTAATAAATGTAAACCAGTTGCAAGACCAATTAAATATGAGATAAAAATCAAATATATTAAATGATAACTATTTTTATATTCTTTTGACCATCTCATTACCAAATAAATAACAAGTGCTGTTAAAAAACCGCTAAAAGCATAAACTTCAGTTTCAACAGCATTAAACCAATGGCTGTGTGTAAAAGCAAAAGTCAATGAGGCAATGAAAGATGAGTATATTTTAAATGTTTTATTCTCAATTTCAGTGTCAACTCTATCCAAAAATTGATTACAAATTAGAAATAGAAGACTAATCGTTGCGGCACTTATTAAAGGTGAAAAAATATTTACTCTAAATGCAATGTCAGAACTAATTGGAATTAAACTAAATAGCTTGCCAACAAGTAGATATAAAGGACTACCTGGAGGATGAGGGATTCCTAAAATGTATGAAGTTGCGATAAACTCTCCAGTATCCCAGAACGATACAGTTGGTGCCATAGTTGAGAAATAAATAACAAAGGTTATAACAAAAAGAGAAATGCTAATTAATTGTTCTAAAGAAGGATTAAATTTTTTAAGGTATTCCAATTTACTCTTCTGATTTTTCTTCGACTTCTTTTTTGTCATCTTTTGTAGATTCATTTTTTTCTACTTCAAGATAATTCATCTTAGCTTCCGATAAAACTTTATCAATATATTCTCTTTCTTCATCAGATAAACTTGCATGCATCTTATTATTAATCATATCTAACATATCAATTTGAATTGATGCTTGTTGTAAATCGATATTTGTCTCACCATTTACTGGATTTTGAAGTTTTCCTAATGAAACCCAAATTCCATAAGCTGTTTGAGAAATTAAAGCATCAAATAATTGTTTTTCTGTTGGTTTTTCTTTCATTTTTTTTCCTTAATTAACTGTTGTTTTTAAAAAAAGATCTAAATATTCATCATCAAATTTCTCTTTAATTAAAATGTTTTTTTCAAGGCTTAAATTCGCATCTTTATTAATAATTTCAAAAGCTTTAGTACGAGCAATTCTTATTATTGGTCCATCTTCAATTAAGTCAGCAATTTTAAACCTGATAAAGCCACTTTGTTTTTCACCAAAAAATTCACCTGGACCTCTAAGTTTTAAATCTTCATCAGCTATTTCAAATCCATTTCTAGATTTCACAAGTATTTCCAGTCTGTCTTTTGTATTTGGTGATTCACTATCACTATGTAATAAACAATAACTTTTTAGAACACCCCTTCCAACTCTTCCTCGTAATTGATGCATTTGGCTTAATCCAAATCTTTCGCAATTATTAATTAATATTACGTTTGCAGTCGGATTATCAATACCAACCTCTACTACAGTGGTAGAAACAAGGATATTAATATCACCATTCATAAATCTACTCATTACATTATTTTTATCTTCATCATCAAGCTTACCGTGAACCAAACCAATATTTTGATCAGGAAATATTGTTTTCTTTAAATAATGATATGATTCCTCAGCAGCAGATAAATCATGTTTTTCACTTTCAGAAATTAAAGGATAGACAATGATAGTTTGACCTCCTTCTTTAATCTGGTCTCTAATGAAGTTATAAGCTGTAGATAAATTATCCTTTTCAATAAATGAAGTATGAATTTCTGGCCTATTTTTTGGAAGCTCATCAATAATTGAAATATCCATATCACCATTATAAGTTATTGCAAGTGTTCTTGGAATTGGAGTTGCTGTCATGGCCATTAAATTAGGATTGACAGACTTTGATAATAATTTTTGTCTTTGATTAACTCCAAATCTGTGTTGTTCATCTATTACTGTAAAGCCTAGATTTTTATATTGAACATCTTTTTGAAACAAAGCGTGGGTTCCAATGATAATTTTTGTATTACCTGATTTAATATCTTCTAAAACATTTTTTCTTTCGTGACTTTTTATGCTACCAGTCAAAAGTGAACACTGAATTTTTATTTTTTCAAAATGCGTTTTAAAGTTTTTATACAACTGTTTTGCTAATAAATCAGTTGGTGCCATTATTGCTACTTGGTAATCATTATCTACAACGATTGCTGCTGACAAAATTGAAACTATAGTCTTTCCACAACCTACATCACCTTGAATCATTCTATTCATTGGATTTTGAGATAAAAAATCGTCTACTATTTCTCTCATAGTCAATTTTTGACTTCCAGTTAATTCAAAATTTAGATTATCAATAATTTTGTTATAAGATCTTGTCTTAAATTCTATTGGCTCACACTTATTTTCTTTAATTTGTTGTTTTCTTTTTGCCAAAAGCATTTGCAAGAAAAAATGTTCATCAAATTTTAGTCTGTAAGTTGATTTTTCTAGTACTTCAAAATTTTTTGGGTAATGAATGTTTCTTAAGGAATAATTAAGACTCTCAATATCATATTCATCTCTTTTATTTTCGTTAAAGTGATCTTCAACTTCATTTAAAGAATCTAAAGCTAGATATATTATTTTTCTTAAGTTTCTGTTGTCAAGTCCAGATTTTTTCAATTCATCTGTTAAAGGATATACAGGAATGATAAATCCAGTAGTTAATGATATTTCATTTGCATTTAGCTTATCATACTCTGGATGTACAATTTGTGGATTGCCTTTATAAGCTGCAACTTTTCCATGAACCGTTAATAAATCTCCAACTTTTAATGATTGATGGATGTAATCTGCCGCATTAAACCACATTAATCGAACTGAACCTGTATGATCTGCTAAAGTAGATGTAACAAAGTTTCCTTTTTTCATTCTTTTTAGACTTACTGACTTGACTCTCCCAACTAGGTTTACTTCTTGCTCCTCTGATATGTCGCCAATTAAAGATAAAGAGGTTCTATCAAGGTATTTGCGCGGGAAATAGTATATTAAATCTTTTATCGTGTGAATGTTTAATGACTCAAGCGCACGTGCCCTTTTTGGTCCAACACCCTTTATAAACTGAATTTCAGTTTCTAACGTATTAGATTGTGAAGAAGGGCTGCTCAAATGACATTACTTCCATTCTTTTCTGTAAGTATATGTAATAAGCTCTGAAGCGCCAGCATCAATTTCTAATGGAAAATATATTGTTGATGCGTCTTCTTTAATATACATAGATGATGACTCTTTGATTACCCAATCACCAATAATTTTTTCTACGGCTTTAACTTTGATAGATTTATCTGATGTATTTAAAATTTGTAATGATATTGTAGATTCTTCGCTTTTAGTTTGTCTATCGAAATTTAAAATTCTTCTTTTACCTACTATATCAAAAGCTTTGCCACCATCTAGAGTAGCTACCCCGCCTTTAAACATCTGTGAAAGATTATTTCTTCCAACGAATCTCATCATATTTTCATCATTATTTTCATATAAGTAAATTGTACCAGAAGGTAATGGTAACTCAAGATTATTCTGCTTAGTGTTTTCAAATGAGATTTCAATTTCTAAAGGCTCATCCCCTTGATCTCTTTCAGAATTCTCAAATATATACTTTTTGTCATAGATAATTTCTCTTTCAGACATCAGAGGCAGTTGAACAGTTTGCATTGCTTCAAGTTTTAGTTTAGAACCAAGATTAAAAATATAAAAATCACCAAGGCTGTTTGCACTACTCATAGGAGACATATCCCTCGACATGGTTGTGCTGCGCATTGTAGAGGTTGATGAAGATGCTGCAAAAGGAACATTTCCTTCAACTACACTCAAATCAATATCGATTAAGTTTACATTTGAATTGTTTGTTACCTCTGCATTTACAGCAATTGTTGCTGTACTATCTGAATCATCAATAATTAGAGTGTAGACAGGCTTCCATAAAAATCCAGAAGAAATATATGTTAAATCTGCTTCAACAGATTTTTCATCATCAGAAACTAACTCCCAAGAAATCTCTGGAGAAAACTTGTCTTGAACAGATGAGGATTTCAAAGTAAAAAAGCTTGTTTGTGATCTATGAATTACGGTTAAGCCTTTATTAGTTTTTACAGAAATTGAACTGCCATTGACATCCATTAAAATACCCTGTATTAGAGAACCTTCATTAGGCTTAACTTCAATGGGCATTCCAATATTATTCTTTAAAAAACTATCTGATGATTTGAAATTTCTATTTAATGTTTGTGATAAAATAGAAACACCACTAACATTTAATTTTGGAGAATCAAAAAGAAGGTTTTGAGATAGATTAGTAAAAGTAGCAATATTTTTTCCTGCCTTTAAGTTCCAAATGATAGGTTCATTTACAATTGCAAAACCGTCCTTGTAAACTGTTATAGATCTTGCTGTATTATTTGATTGAGCAAAGACAAGATTTACTGCTAAAAGTAGTAATATTATTTTTTTCATTTTAATACCTCAATATTAGAAAGAATTTTTGTTCTTTCAATACTAAAATCATTAAGCTTATTCTTTTCACCATCTACGATGTTTTCAGGAGCTTTTGAAACAAATTCATCATTAGATAGCTTATTCTCAATTGATTCAATAAGAGAATCTAATTCATTTAGCCTTTTATTGAGCTTTGCAATTTCTTCATCTTTGTCAACTAGTTCACCAAGAGGAATGTATAGCTCTAAAGATTTACAAACGGCAACAGCTGAATTATCTGGTTTGATTTTCTTTAACCCTAAATCAAAATTCCCTGTATTTGAAAGAGATTTAATCAAGTTGAGTAAAGGTTTAATTTCTTTTTCAACTGATTCATTTTTTGCATAAGCTAATACATCAATTTTTTTTGAGGGTGGAACATTCAATTCGGATCGAATTGTTCTAATAGAAGTAACTATTTCTTTAAAGTCCAACACTTGATTTTTATCATAAGTAAACTCACTATCAATAACTTTAGGCCATTTGGATATTATGATATCATCTTCAATTCTATCTTTTAAATGATTCCAAATTTCTTCTGAAGTAAATGGAGCAATTGGATGTAATAATAGTAGAACTTTCTTAATTATATACCTGGATATATTAAATGAATTACTTTTTGATTCTTTATCAGTGTTATTAAATCTGTATTTTACAATTTCAAGATACCAATTACAAAATTCATTCCATGTAAAATCGTAAATTTTCTTTATAGCTTCATTAAATTGGTATTTATCAAATGATTTATTTACCTCGACAATAGTTTCATTTAATGATTCAAGTATCCATTTGTCAAAATTATCTAATTCATCAAAATTAATTTCATTAGAAAATGATTTATCATGATTAAGCATAATAAATCTGCTTGCATTCCAAATCTTTGTCATGAAATTTCTTCCAACTTCAATTCCTGATTCAGAAAAATAAACATCTGAACCCTGGGGAGACATAAGCATTATAGAAAACCTTGTAGCGTCAGTACCATATTTTTCAAAAAGAGTTATTGGATCAGGAGAGTTGCCCAAAGATTTACTTAACTTTCTTCCCTTGTCATCTCTTAAAATACTTGTGAAATAAACATCCCTAAATGGTAAATCCCCCATAAACTCATATCCTGACATAATCATTCTAGCAACCCAGAAAAAAATAATATCTGGACCTGTTACTAATGCATTAGTTGGAAAATATTTTGTTGATTTTACATCAGGCCATCCATGTACAGCAAAAGGCCATAACCATGAACTAAACCAAGTATCTAAGACATCATTATCCTGCTCCCAATTTTCTAGATCTGTTGGTGGTGTTGTTGAAACAAACCAATTATCTTGATTGGATCTATCAGCATCTTTTTTATACCATACAGGTATTTGATGACCCCAATAAAGTTGTCTGCTTATACACCAATCTTGAATATTGTCCATCCAGTGATTATATGTTTTTACCCAATGATTTGGATAAAAATTAATTTCGTTATTTTTAACTGCTCTGATTGCTGGCTTAGCTATACCTTCCATCTTTAAAAACCATTGTTCAGATAAATAGTATTCAATTGGTACATTTCCTCGTTCTGAATATCCAACCTTATGAAGATAATCCTCTTCTTTTATTAGATGATTTATGTCTTTTAAATCGGAAACAATTTGCTTTCTAGCAGCCTCTCTTGACATTCCTCTATACTTTTTTGGAGCCTTATCGCTAATAGAACTGTCTGCATTCATTATATTGATAATTTCAAGATTATGCTTTATTCCTACTTCGTAATCATTTAAGTCGTGAGCAGGTGTAATTTTGACACAACCTGTTCCAAATTCAGGATCTACCATATCATCAGCAATAATAGGAATTCTTCTACCAACTAACGGTAATAATGCTGTTTTACCAATAAATGCTTTATATCTTGAATCATTAGGGTTTACTGCTATTGCTGTATCACCTAACATAGTTTCTGGTCTTGTTGTTGCAATCTCTATAAAANTATCTGAGTCATCAATGGCATANTTAATATACCAAAGATTCCCATTTACTTCTTTAAACATCACTTCTTCATCACTTAAAGCGGTCTGTGACTTTGGACACCAGTTTACTAGCTTGCTTCCCTTATATATCAATCCTTTATTATATAGTTGAACAAAAGACTCTAAAACAGCTTTAGAATAATCTTCATCCATAGTAAAACTAGTTTTATCCCAATCACATGAACACCCTAGTTTTTGAAGTTGATTAATGATAGTTCCACCATATTCTTCTTTCCATTCCCAAGCATGTTTTAAAAACTCTTCTCTAGTTAAATCTTTTTTACTAATTCCCTGCTCTTCAAGCATTTTGGTTACTTTGGATTCAGTAGCAATTGAAGCATGATCTGTTCCAGGAATCCAGCATGCATTTTTTCCTTCCATTCTAGCTTTTCTTATTAAAATATCTTGAATGGTATTGTTCAATACATGCCCCATATGAAGCTTTCCTGTAACGTTAGGTGGTGGAATTACAATAGTATAATGATTATCAGATTCTTGACTTGAAAAGTATTTTTTTTCAAGCCAATAACTATACCATTTGCTTTCAATATCTAAAGGGCTATGTTTTTTATCTAATAACTTCATTTTAAATAATTCTTTAATGTATTAATTAAATCTTCAACTTCTTCTAGAGTTGATGCTTCAGCAAAAATTCTTATTATTGGCTCTGTATTAGATTTTCTAATATGAATCCACTTATCTGACCAAATAAATTTTATTCCATCAAGCTTGTTAATTTCGTCACAATCAAATACACTTTCAAGACTATCAAAATTGACTTTGCTATCAATACGAATCATATCTTTAATCATTATATATTTTGGTATTTCCTCTATTTCATCACTGATTGATTTATTCGATGATGACAAAAGGCTTAATATCATAGAAGCTGCAACTAATGAATCTCTTCCTAAATGCACTTCTTTAAGAATCACTCCACCATTCCCTTCACCACCAATTGGGATATTTAATTTGTTCATCTGTTGGACAACATGCGCTTCACCAATCTTTGTTCTTATGGTTTCTGGTACAATTTTGTTTAGCATCATAGAAGTAGATAAATTTGTTACAACCTTACTTTTTTGATAATTAATAAAATTTTTAACAGCCAAAACTAAAGAATACTCTTCTCCAATTGCTTGACCTTTATTAGAAACAATTGATAACCTGTCTCCATCTGGATCTGTAGCAAATCCAACATCTGCTCCAACTTCTAAAACTTTTTGCTCTAGTGAACCTAAGTTTTTAGCTAAAGGTTCAGGTACTCTATTAAAACTTCCATTTCCATTACAATTTATTGTAATTACATCACAACCTAAACCTTTGCAAAGCATTGGTAAAATAAACGATCCTGCTCCATTTACAGCATCAATCACAACTTTAAACTTCTTTTTACGGATATTTTCAACGTCTATACATTTTGCTGCTAAAACCCTATCAATATGTTCATCGTTAGCTGTTCTACATTTTTCTACAACCCCTAATGAATCNGTATCTTCTAATAAAATATTTTGATCAACTGCTTTAAATAAATCTTCGCATTGCTNAGGACTTAAAAATGTTCCATCAGTTTGAAGGAACTTTAATCCATTNTACTCAGAAGGATTATGACTAGCTGTNATTACAATTCCACCATCATAATTATCTTTTTCAGTCATAATTTGCATAGTTGGTGTTGTAGCAAGTTCNCAATTATCAACATTTACTCCATTTTTCTGTAGTGCGTTGGTGACCCATNGTGTAATTTGCTTTCCTGAAGGCCTACCATCTCTACCAATAACACATGACTTGATATTTTGGGTANAAATAAATGCAGAAATGTATTTATCGATTAGTTCGGGAGTAAAATGATNTTCAGCTATTCCTCTTAGACCAGATGCACTTCTAATTAACATAGTTGAAGATAAGAAATTTTTTGATAGAATTNAAAGAGGAGTTATATAGTATTAGTTATTAAACTTTGCTAGTCTAACTGCTCTTCTAATGGTCTGTTTTTTGGCAATTCTCTTTGTAACGCTAGGCTTTTCATAGAAAGCTTTTCTTTTAACGTCTTTAAGTACACCAGAACGCTCCCATTTCTTTTTGAAACGTCTAAGTGCTCTCTCTAAAGATTCATTGTCTTTTATGTTTACTTCAATCATCGTGCGGAAACTTAATGATAAAATTCAAAAATGCCAATTAGGATATAATATTATTAGAAATGTCCAAAAATTCATCTATTGTAAGCTGTTCTGGTCTTCTTTGAAAATCAACTTTACATTTATCTCTATTAATGTCCAATGCAGAAAGGGAATTTCTTAGCATTTTTCTTCTTTGGTTAAAAGCCATACGAACTACCTGACTATATTTCTTTGAATCAATTTTACTTATATCATACTTATCGTTCTTTTTTATGGATATAAAAGCTGATTCGACTTTTGGCTTTGGATTAAATACGTTCGGAGAAATATAAAAGCATATTTTTATATCAAAGTACAACCCAGTCATTACTGTAATTCTACTATAATCTTTGGTTCCAATATCTGCTATTAGTCTTTGAGCTACCTCTTTTTGGACCATAAGATATGACTCACTCCAGTAAGCTAAATGATCAATAAGCCAAAATATGATTGGAGAAGTAATATTATAGGGAATATTTCCAATAACTTTCGGATTATTGAGTCTCAATTCTTTTAGATTTGTTTTCAGAATGTCTTGATTAAAAATTTCGAATGATGAAAGTAGAGGATTTTGTCCAATTACCTCAATCAATTCAGGGTCAATCTCAACCATTTTTAATTTATTGGTTTTCTTGAATAATCTTTTCAGATAAAGCTCCATGTCCAGGACCAATTTCTAATATTTCATCATTTTTTTGTATATCAATGGTTTTAATAATTTTTTCAAGGAGATTATTATCAACTAAAAAATTTTGTCCCCATTTCTTCTTAGCAAAAACCATCTATATATTAAAAAATTGTTCTGCATTTTTTGAAGTTGATAGTGCAATTTTCTCTAACGATTCTCCTCTAATCTCAGCTATCTTTTCAGCAATAGTTAAAACATATTTTGGTTCATTTTTAATGCCTCTGTATGGATGTGGAGCTAAAAATGGACAATCTGTTTCAAGCATAAAATCATCTAGAGAAATTTCCTCAACAACATCTGTATTGGTTGCATTCTTGAACGTAACATTACCTGAAAATGAAATTTTAATTCCATGCGAAATTAGCTTTTTTGCGAAGTCTAAATTGCTTGAAAAGCAATGAGATAAAGCTTTATGAAAAGGATGANTACTTAATACTTCTAAAATTTCATTATCTGCGTCTCTGTTATGAAAAACAATAGGCAAGNTTAATTTATATGCTAGTNCCATTTGTTCAATCATTACCTTTTTTTGTATNTCATTNGGGGAGTGATTTCTATAATTATCAATTCCNATTTCTCCAATTGCTACTACTTTTTTGTTTAAAGCTAATTTTTCTAGCTTCAANAAGTAATCAGAAGGAACATCTTTAGAATCATGGGGATGAATACCAACAGTAGCNTAAACATTNTCATTTTTTTCTGCAATTTGAATTGATTTCAATGATGTATCAAGATCTGTACCTATACAAATAGTCTTTTTAACATAATGTGATTCAGCCTCTGATAATACGCTCTTTAAATCATTGTACATGCTATCGTAATATAGGTGAGCGTGTGTATCAATTAATAACATTAATTAATTCTCGGGAAAATAGGTTCGGAAGTCTTCAATGATGAACCTGAAAGTAACTTCCCCCATTTCAAAGATTTATCAGAACAACCGATATTTTCTAAAATTTTTTCAGTTTTTGTTGGCATTATAGGAGAAAGTAAAATAGCTGATAATCTTAGAGATTCAGCACAATGGTAAAGTACATTACCAGCTTTATCCTTATCTGTTTTGACTAATTTCCAAGGCTCGTTTCTTTCCATGTAAATATTTATACTTCTAACAAAATTCATAATATCGNCAATAACTTTATCAATCTTTAACTCATCTAAATTATTTTTTAGTTCAATTTTTTTAAAATTTTTNGATAAATCACTTTCTTGTGTNGAAAAATTTGGAATCTTTGAATCAAAATTATTTTCAATAAGTTTTGATACTCTACTTACAAGATTTCCAAAATCATTTGCAAGATCACTATTNTACTTTTTTTCAAAAGATTGTGAAGAAAAAGTAGCGTCCATACCAAGTACCATATCGGACATCAAATAGTATCTAACAGCATCTACCCCAAAATCATCAATTAGCGATAAAGGACTAACAACATTTCCTAAAGATTTACTCATTTTTTTGCTATCTGTTAACCACCACCCATGTGCAAAAATTCTTTTTGGAAGAGGTAAGTTCATTGACATTAACATTGTAGGCCAATAGACTGCATGAGTAGTTAAGATATCCTTACCAATAAGATGAACAGCAGCTGGCCAATGCTCTTCAAATTTATCTGAATCCTTTGAAAAACCTATGGAAGATATATAATTTATTAAAGCATCAAACCAAACATAAGTAACATAATCCTTATCAAATGGTAATTCAATACCCCATTCAAGCCTTGATTTAGGTCTTGAAATACACAGATCAGACAAATCATTTTTTAAAAAACTTAATACTTCATTCTTTCTAGACTCTGGCTGAATTTTAAGTTCATCGTTCTGAATTTTATTAATTAAATCTTCTTGGTACTTGCTCATTTTAAAAAAATAATTTTTCTCTTTTAACTTTTTTACGTCACCAAATTGACCAGACTCAACTTCTTTTTCAGTAATAAACCTCTCTTCAGATATTGAATACCACCCTTCATATTCATCTATATAGATGTCTCCTGAATTATTAACTTCCGAAAGAATATGCTGTACAACCTGAGAATGTCTTTTTTCGGTTGTTCTGATAAAATCATCATAATCAATATTAAGTTTTTTCCAAAGGTCTATAAAGGCTGGAGACATACTATCACAATGATCTTGAGGACTTTTTTTATTTCTTTCTGCTGCCTGCTGAACTTTTAAACCATGCTCATCAAGCCCAGTTAAAAAAAATGAACTCTCACCTATCAATTTTCTAAATCTGGAAATTGTATCAGCTAGGATTGTTGTATATGCATGACCTATATGAGGTTTGTCATTCACATAATATATTGGTGTAGTAAGAAAATATTTTTGCATACCTTAATTTAATGCCTTATTTGAATTAATAATCATGTTCATTACTGAAATACTTGAGTTTGCATTCCTATCAAATGAAGAAATAAAGCTATCTATTTCATTTATCAACATAACATGATCAAGTTCCCCATATTTTTTGCTTATTATTTCTGCAAGTTCATGAAATTCAAAAAATTTTATATCGATAGAAGTATTTGATTTAATTATAATCATATATTTAATGAATTTTTTGATTATTAAGAAATTATGTTGAAAATCAGTTTTTGAATTTGCATACATTTTGATGATTTCATTTGAAAAATTTGAAATTGATTCAGCATTCTTATACCTTATTGCATTAAAAAAATTTTTAATAATATCTAAAACATTTTCTTCATCATATAAATCAAATTTTTTCAATTCATGGAGGTTTTTATCAGTAATAAATTTTAAAAAATTAGTACTGAAGTTTTTGTTGATTTGAGCCAAATCAGTAAATACATAATCATCTATTATTGGAACACAAATTTTTTGACATCTAGACTGAATTGT
>JGI24820J26691_1000087_pt1 | contig 22521 bp, 20 predicted proteins | sample METZYME_5_50m_FD_26691 | JGI IMG/M metagenome (IMG submission 26691) | reverse complement strand
GCTAGGAAGAGGGCCAAATCGCGGTCTTTTCGTGCTTGAGTTTTGGGAGGTGGTGGCAAAGCAGAATCTTGCGCTTTTACTATCGATTTCTCGGCCTCAACCTCAGTCTCGGCAGTCTCTTCTTCACTCCACCACTCATTTTCACCCATCTCAGCAGCAGCCCACTCTTCTTCCGAAATCTTTCCATCACCATCTAGGTCTAAGTCGATGGCCTTGCCTAACATTTTCCGCCTCCTTTTTTCCCATCTATAAACCACGATAATAAGACCCAATACCAAGACAAAAATAGCCTGACCTTCAGATAGGCCCATAGAAACTAAAATTGCAATAATTGTTACAAAAAAAAGCTCAAAGACAAGGCGCATCAAAGCCTCACCAATAAGGTCCCCAACCATTTTCTTCATAGTGGATTAAAACCACTATGTTATTGTGATTTTCCCGGCATTATGCATTATTTTGCAATTCTGCAATAATTTCCATTAATTGATCAATCTTAGATTCCATATCAAGGATTAGTAGCATATGTTCTTCTTCGCGGCGAATAAGAGCTGCATTTTCTCGTCGTAATTCATCAACACGCCCCTCACCAACGACTTCTTCCAAATCCTTACGCCGACCTTGTTCGTTAGCCAACATAGTTTCCAATTGACTACGTCGCGCTTCAGCCACGCGAAACCTTTCTTCTAATTCAGCCAAATCTGCTCGGCCGCCAGATTTTGAACGCACATTCACCAATTCCCCATCAAGCGCTCTCGCACGTTGTCTGGCCATGGCAAGCTCACGCTCTAATTCACCCAGTTCTTCCCACATGGAAACAACTTCTTCGACCAAACGATCCTTTGGAAATGCGTTGAGGTGTGCTAGCAAATCCTCCTTTTTCATAGGAGTTGATTCCGGCGCCTCATCAACGCCGACTTCTTCTGCCACCACATCAATCGAGGATAATCGCAGCTTTGCCGCACTTCAATTTTGAGGGCATAATTAGCGAATCATTACCACTTCTCCATCATTCTAGTTTCGCGAATGCCATCCGTTTGGGTTAAAACACGAACTTGGGTCGCGAAGGCCATGAAGGCATACCGAGCCATTGGTACATTCCGTAATGGAAGGGCCGAACAAAACTACTCTCTTGATGTCGTAGCCACCGACGAAGATGAGGCAAGACACCTAGTCTACTCTAACTTCGGTAGCCGCCATGGAACGCCACGACGCTTCATAAATATCGACTCAATGTCTGAAATTGATCCAACCAACTCAACAGAACCACGAGTTATCGCTCACTTCCGTGACACACACGATTTCTCGGCGCCACCGGCCCGAAACGAAGAAGAGTAAATCTTCAAAATCACTCATAACCCAATTTTTTATGGGCGTCAGCAAACCTTTCCTGGTAAGCCTTTGATACATTAGGTGTGAAATATTCTTCCCATTTCCTCAACTTCCCTGTAGAAATGTGAGGGTTGGAGGCAATTTGCTCATCACCCATTCTATTCATATCGTGGGCCACAGCAATCTCTAGGCAACTTGCAATATATTCATCCTCTATCTCCAACCAACGAAAAATTTTCTCAAATTGACCATCAAAATCTCCAATCAAATCTTCCATCTTGATAGTCAACACACTATCTTGCTGCTCCCAAGAAATCATTTCATCGATAGTTATCTTAGCAAAACCATCCATTTCGAAAATTAAACCCTCTTCTCTATCCAAGGAACGAATTTTTTCTTGATATGAAAGCCCATCCAAACTAGCAACGTAGTTTTCTTTAGTGTCTAAATCCAAACCATCCAGAGGCCAAGGAACTTGAGGAAATGGATGACTAGGGTTTGTAAAATCCGAATTTATACACCATTTCTCAGAACATCTCTGATGGTAAAGGAAACCAGAAACTATCACATCACGAGGGTCTCGAATAATCCGAATACCTTTTTTTCCAGATGAGAAAAAATCCTTAGTTCCAGTACCATGAATCACGTGAAGCACATCTGTTTTTTTCGGAATATCTTCTGCAACTACCATCGTGCTAGTATACCGCCACCCGATCTTTTCGGCAACCTCCATCATCACTTTCCGGAGCAAGACCGTAGCCACTTTGTGATACGTGATGAGAAAAACCGGCTCTGCAGGCTTACTTCCGAATGCACGTCTCAGATCTAATCCAATCTGTTTAACAGTCCAGAGTCCAGGAAAGTACACTTAGATTCCCCTCCCAGCGTCCGGCGCTTTAGAGATGAATATATCGAACAACGCCGACATCTAAGCGGAATCGTGAAAGAGGATAGCAAGGAGCCCCCGCCGTGCTGAAGAAGACAGCCATGCGCCAATACTGGCGAATACAGCAGAGCCAAACCCTCATTTCTATGGGTTTTTGGTGTACAACCCTGACCTTGTTAATTTGGCCATTAGCGAGCTGGAGATTCGAAGGAATGGATTCAGTAATCGGCATACCACCGACGTATCTCGGCCTATTGGGGATATTCACAGGTGTCGTGGTAATTGTCCTCTCAATTGGTTGGATGTATGACGTGACCTTCGGCCTATGGCGAGAACACCTAACAGTGGTGCAGGAAAGGAATCCATTTACAACCTACAAATTGAATGCACCGTTTGGAATTATTCTCGCCCAGACTAACACTATTCTTCGCAAGGTGTCTGAAGACGATGAAGAAGTTCAACGCCATTGTGACTTTGTCGATAGATGGCTTGAGTGGAACTCCCAACAGGAAATCTGGCAACGCACAATGAGTTCCTGGAAAACCATCGTAGGCGACGAAGATCCGTTTATGCAGCATCTATCTGAAACTGCACGAGAAAGTTTAGAGAAAGCATCAGACGAATTACAAGAATTCTGAACCCGGTGTTATAGATGACAATCGAGTCGATGTGGGGTGTCTACCACGCAGATGGCGGCTTGCTTGGGGAGTTACGTTACGTCATGGGAGTCGCGTTCAGAGGAGAACACTGCTCACTCTGCGATATCACTCATAGCATAGCATGGGAAAAGGGAGAAATGAAGGAATGGAGAAACACTTCAGAAATCCCCTTTCACCTAGTTCATTTGAATGAAAGACCAGAAGATGTTGAGGCAGCAACAGAAGGCAAGACGCCATGTATAGTGGGGAAAACCGACTCTGGTTTTGTTATGCTTGCAACGGATGAGGAACTAACTTCATTCGATGGTTCAGTAGATCTATTGAAAAGCCATATAGAAGAAAAATTACAACAAATTTCATCCCGCCAAACTACATCATTTTCTGCTGAAAAAATCGTTGAGATAGCAATTCAAGCAGGCGAGGCAATAATGGACGTCTATGAGAATGCAGAAGACTTCGAAATCACCCAGAAAGGAGACGAATCTCCGTTAACAAAAGCAGATATCGCCGCCCACGAAGTAATCGTGGAAGGCTTACAGTCAATCGATTCCACACCAATTGTCTCGGAAGAAGGGAGAGTAGGCGACCCACTTTCGAGCGACACATGTTGGCTGGTTGACCCATTAGATGGGACAAAGGAATTCATCAAGAGAAATGGCATGTTTACAGTCAATATCGCCTTGATGCAACGCAACGGCTCAAGATGGAAACCCCTGTTTGGCGTAGTCCATGCTCCAGCTTCTGAAACCACGTGGTGTGGAGGAGCCCTGACAACATCTCAAAGACATGGGCCAGATGGAACAGGGCCAATGATGGTACAACCGAGCGAAGGTAAGGTGAAATTAGTCGCCAGCGGCTCTCACCGAGGAGAAAAAGACGAATCCTTCGCTGCAGCCGTCGGCGAACACGAACTAATCCGTATGGGGTCCTCACTCAAGGCCTGTATTGTCGCTGAAGGGGGGGCCGATCTTTATCCAAGATTCGGCCCAACCTCCTGTTGGGATATTGCCGCCGCACACGCTGTCGTCTCGGGCGCGGGAGGAATAGTAGTCGGGCCAGACGGAAAAACACTAGACTACGACTTGGTTGAAGAAGTACTCAATCCATATTTCCTCGTTGCCGCTGATAATAGATGGACAGAGACATGGGTCGAGCATCAATGAAATCACTCAATAATCCACTTTGAACAATCAAACCCAGTGGACTTTTCCAGTACGACCAGGTCTGCATTTACGCCTTCGGCTAACAGTGCTCTTTGCTCATCAGTGATGGTCCTCTTTGCAGGAGCCTTGCTCGACAGNACAGGCATCTTGTACACATTCACACCCTTAGTCTGCAATCTTCTGACGATAGGCCCCTTGATGAAACCGGGCAGCAGACTCGTAGTGAATCGGAAAAGGCGGCCAAACGCAGTCAACGGCCGTCGGTCTGCGGCAGTATTTGCATTGTGTACAGAATCCAAATCAAATGAGTGAGAAGATATGGAAAGATGATTACAAACTTCTTCTAGAACCATAGAAGCATCATGGCGCATACGATTTGCCTCAATCAACAAAATTGAACCCCTGTCAAAGTGTTCTAACCACCTTGCAATCGCGGCCCCATACAAGGTGTCATCAGAAAGACGAGAGTCAGACCAAGCCGACTCAAAATCACTCCAATCAGCACCATTTTCATGGTCTTCCTTTGTATCTAGAATCATATTCCAGTGAGAAACCGTTCGACTAACGGGCTCTCGCAGACAAATGATAAAACGCGCATTAGGCCAATTATTTGCTACACGCGAAGGAGCAATAGGACAAGCCATTGCATGAACCGAACAATCAATTCGCAAACCATCCCCATTGAAGCAATCCGCATATTCTCCCCAATCAGGCTCTGATTCATCTCGTCCAAAGGTTCCTTTGTGGCTAGCGACAATATTCGGCTCCTTAGGGTCAGAAACACAGATTTCGGGGTGCTGCGTCAACACTTCAGCCAACCAAGTAGTGCCACACTTAGGTGCGCCGAGCAAGAAAGCACCTACTTCAGGTACTTCAGGCATAATGTCCGCCCAAACTACGTAGTTATGAGCATACAGACTCCGAGACACTTAATCAGAGTCGTTTTCCATAACTGAACGAACAGCCTTCAACTGTGTATTTTTTTCTGCAACATTCATCTTCAGTAAATCCATAATATCGTTTGCTGATCTAGAAGCTAGTGCGGTCTGTCGATCCTCAATCGAATCCAACAGTGAATGGCAAGCAAACCATAGAGAGTACTCTGAGTAAGGAGTAAACTCTGATTTCAGAACCGAGAAGACTTCGGAGTTAGACAACTCTTCATTCCTAAACATACTAGACATCTCGACAATCTGCCATGCCCACATTTCCAAAATATCCACCCAATCATCATCATTAATGACACCATCCAGTGGAGGTAAGATCTCGACTTCAGCTCTGATGTACAATTTTCCTTTCGCATTTTCCTCAATGTATCGCTCCACAAGTTCGTCAACGGACGGAAACACATCTCCAAAGTCTTCGGCTGGAAGCGCAGCAGGGATTACGTTGACCACTCTGAATCTCTTTTCACCGTATGCAGTAAACATCAGATTTGTCCCTTGTTCCTGGAGATTCTCCGCAGAGGTAAGTACACCATATTCAGCAGGAAGAGTCCAGCCATTTTCATCTTCTCCGTTGATATCTGCGGCAATATAACCAAATTGAGAATTATTCAAGACACAATCGTCAAGCATCTGTTTGTACCTTGGCTCAAATACCCTCAACGGCTCCTTACACATCGGAAAAATACCCATAGGCAACACAAACAAAGGGACGGTGAAGGACTCAGTCACAATATGAAATAGCCAGTATCGCTATTCAAATGTTGTAATCACTCGCCGTCCCAAATACCTTCAGAAATCATGAACTCCATGACCTTCTGAGACACATTCGCTCTGTTTCCGCCCCTAACTCCGGTTGCAGACACAGCAAATACTTCGGGAGGAATATCATCGGCTTCACGAAGATCGTAGCCTACCTTTCGTCCATAAGAAATTGCTTCGATATCAGGCATGATCCATGCCTCAACATCCTCTCCTTCGTAGCGATGCTCAATCATCCTCTTCCGCATATCAGCAGAGTAAGGGTCAGATTCGGACACAGGGGTGTCGCGAATTCCTACAACAACCCTCTTTCCTTGGTCCAACTCCCTTTGAATTAACCACTCATGACCAACGTGGAGAGGTTGCCAGCGGCCAGGAAGTAGAACCGCCTTCTTCTTCTCAAATAGATGAGCCAATTGTTCGACCATATCATCGACTGAGCCGCCTTCTTCACCTGTTGAATTGAGAGTAATATCGGCGCATTCAGGCTCATCGAATGGGTCGGAAATCCCAGTAAAGTTGGATATTTCACCAGTTCTTGCCTTTGCGTACAATCCCTTCACATCACGCTCTTCGCAGACTTCGAGAGATGTGGAGACATGCACCATAATTGCATCATCTGGTAGAATCTCAAGGATTTTCTCTCGCACATCTTCGTAAGGGGTGATGAACGAACAAAGAACATCGGTGTGCTTGGACATCATCTTCGCCATCTTCGCGATACCCAGCAAGTGCCTCTCTCTGCCTTCTCGACTGAAGTCGTGATTAGCAAAGAAATCTCGAATCGTGTCACCATCTAGAACCTCGCAACCAAAGCGTTCTGCAGCCGCCATTGCAATGGTGGTTTTTCCCGCCCCGGAGAGGCCAGTGAACCAAACTACTCTACCCATCGGATATCCTTCCAGCAGTCGGGCGACAGACGAGCCCTATTTGACTACAACGGGACCCTCGATTAAGTCAAAAATCAGATTTCGTGTCCGACATGTTCGGTACTCTCAGACCAACATTCAGCATCAGGATCAGTCTCAGGACCTTCTTCATACAAGCATGGGTGATGGTTGGTAAATACATCATCAAAAGTCAACCATGGCCTAACTATCCAAGCATGAACCATCCAATATTCCTCTAGGTTGATATTTTCACCACCTCTTTCTTCACAGACCTCATCACTCAAACCTTCCCCCCTCAAGACAAAATCACTAGGCCTGAAACACATTATTTCGTGCCGATGCCACCAGTCGTTATCTCCCGAGAAACCGTCAGGAGGATTATCCACGGGAGCATGGACAAACCATGCAAAACCAACCAACTGAGCATCGGCATCTTCACCCCCGTACATCAAGAATTCAGGCCTTTCGAATTCAAACACAGAATCAATTCTTGTTCCAGGGAATAGTGGATTTTCAGCATCAAAAGAAGGATCTTCCATAGAGAAATCATTCAACATCACATGATGCGTTCCCATGCCTTCAACATATTCCACAGACATACTGTACCCAGCAGCTTCCGCATCTCCCAAGGTAGGCCATTCTTGGGACCATAATATGGCCGCTTTCAACTCGTAAGTTAGCGCTTCACAAATCTCGTCGCTAAGGGCCCCCTTCTGTGAATTTTCATACACAGGATCAACATGATGACCACCAATCCCACTTGATGTGCACCACCAAGGGTCGGTTCCTTCGATATACCCACTCAATGGGCAATCTGGAATACCGTCTCCATCAATATCTCCGCAAATTCCTTCTTCAATGTAATCGATTAAATCCTCTTCATCGTCGATATATCGCCCCTCATTATCACCGTCTTCGCTTGCGATGCAACCGGAAAACGATGCCAAGAACATCAAGCAGATCATCCAAGGGGCGACAATCTTCATACCCCAACGCTTTGACTTATGTTAGATAAACAAATCACGACGATGATTCATCGACGGCTTCATTGCACCCCGACAACTCGACGAGCCAATGAGCAACCCCGACAGGGAAGAATTACAACGCATCGCGCAACAAGTAGAGGTCAATCGCGAGCGTCTTCAGAATCTTGAGTCTCAAGTGGTTCGCTTGGAAGAAGTACGACAAGAACAAGCCCGCGCAATCATGGCACTGGAAGCCATTCCAGAATCGGGGGCTAGTGATGCAATGATCCCCCTAGGAGGAGGCGTTCAAATCATCGCAGACATTCCCTCGGAAGCGGGCGCAGTAGTCGATATTGGTAGCGGGATCCAAGCAGAGAAGACACGAGAGGAAGCATTGGAGATTTTATTGACAAGAAATCAAGAATTGCTACGTCTAATGGACAGTCTTAAATCAGAATTTGACGAGACTGAGAAACTGGTCATTGAACTAGCAACACAATTCAATGACGGCGTTGCCGAATTGCAAGATGAATTACCAGAAACCCCAGAAGCAACAAGNTCCGAAGAAAGCGAAAGCAGACCAAAACGCCGACGACGAAAGAGAGGAACAGAGTTCACACTTGATGACTGAAATTCTGAGGTGAAAAAATGGGCTTATTCGACCGCTTCAAAAAGAAAGCCGAAGAAGCTGCAGAAGAGGAAGACTTCACAGTCGAAGAAGACTCAATCGAGGCCGAAGAGGCTCTACTTCAACGCCGTCAATTGATGGAAGCAATTGAGAGAGCGAAAAACGCTCCACCCCCACCCCCGCCTCCCGGCTTCGAAGAATTCAAGGAAGAAGTTGAGGACCAGTGGGACGATTTCGTGGAAGAACTTCCCGAAGATCCATTCTCCTCTCCAACAGACAAGAAATCTCGCAAACAAGCCGAACGAGCAGCAGCAGTCGCCAAAGCAGAGGCCGACAAAACCCCTGTCGAACAAGCCCCACAAGACCCAATGATTAGTACAACGGGAAGGGAGTTAGTTGCGAATGAAACAGCTGAATTCAAGATAGATTTGGGCGAGGCAGAAGTTACACGCGGAGGAAAAGTAATCGCGGCCAGCAATACCCTCGAAGAAATCCTTGAGGAATTAGAAACGGATCTATTGATGGCCGACATGGGCCATGACGCTGTCACGGATGTAATGACTACACTTCGTGGCTCGCTGATCGGCGCCCGAATAGCCCGGAAGGCGGATTTATCACAAGTCATCGAGAGCGCCTTACGAAACTCACTACTTTCTTTGTTGGAGGCGGGCTACTGGGATTTCGATAAAACGGTGAGATCCTTCACTGACCAAGGAACTCCTGTTTCGATAATGATGGTCGGAGTAAACGGGACGGGAAAAACCACCACGACTGCAAAAATTGCCAATCGATTAACCAACCAAGGATACTCTGTGGTTTTGGCTGCCGCTGACACCTTCCGAGCCGGCGCAATCGATCAGTTAGCAAACCATGCAGACAGACTCGGAGTAAGATGTATTCGTAGCCAAAGAGGAGGCGATGCAGCAGCCGTTGCTAGAGATGCATTAGAGAGCGCAAAAGCCAGGGGAGAAGACATCGTAATTATCGATACAGCAGGACGCATGCAAAACAAAACCAACTTGATGGAAGAACTACGAAAGGTGCACAGAGTCACGCGCCCCCATCTGGTATTATTCGTGGCCGACGCACTTGCCGGAAACGATGCAGTAATCCAAGCAAAAGAATTCCAGCGCATGCTAAGTTTCGACGGCGCAGTTCTCTGTAAGTTAGACACGGATGCCAAAGGAGGAGCTGCGCTTTCGATTGCTCATACCACAGGACGCCCTATTGTTCTAGCAGGAGTGGGGCAGGGCTATGATGACCTACAAGACTTCGAGCCGGATTGGCTAATTGATTCGATACTATCGCAAGAGGTTTGACCGCGTCTTTCTTCAACAATACCTCTTGTGTCATCACGAACATGTCAGCGGATGAGTCCAAGACCGCCCTCATCGTGATTGGAAACTCAATCACAGAAGGCCGTTTGCAAATGGTTCTCCGCAAGCGCGGCTGGGCCTCTGAAGTAGTCAAAGACGGAGACAAAGCGGTCGACGAATTCGTTGCACTGAGGCCTGATTTGGTATTCATTGCAGTAGATATTCCTACTCTCGACGGCCATGTAGCGGCGCTGGAGATGAGAGAATCCGATCCAAAGGCTCGCATAGTCTTCGTATCCAGCAGAGGCAGAATCGACTTAGCCGAAGATGCAGCCTATTCAGCAGGAGCAGTAGGCGTTCTTATGACGCCATTTACAGACTCTTCAATTGAAGAATCATGGAATGGTTGGATGGGCAAAATCCCCGAAGCACCCGGGCTAACCGATTTGGACGCCCTATACCCTACTCTGGAAGACCCCGAACCAGAACCTCCTGCACTACCTCCTTTGCCAGGAATGCCGCCGCCACCCGGAGCACCCACTCCTCCTATGGAAAACATCGAGATGCCACCTCCACAGCCAAGTGAACCGGCGCCCATAACCTCGCCAACAAAAAAGAAGCCGAAAGGACGTTGGATAATCCGATTATTTCTCCTATTAATTATCTCAGGTGGAGCCATAGGCGGCGCGCACTATGCCGGTTTTCTAGATCTAAACTCCTTAATCGACCAATTGACCGGAATGGTTTGAGATAATCATTGACCATCGTCAATTATTTTTGCAGGAACATGTGATACTATCACACTTCCTTCTGGTGCATCGGTAATCGTTTTCACCGACACGGAACTGTCTGTGAGTAAACTCTCGTCACCAGCAGACATCCTCAAACCAATTCTCCATCGCTTGATGATTTCTCGAAGGAAAAAAAATCCAACAAATAAGAGGGTCACGATGAAAATAAAGTAATTCAAAATCGTCTCGAGCATTATTGCCCCTCACGCTCACAGAGTGCTTCGAAAGATGCACGCGCGTACTCAGCCGCAGCATCTTGCCTAGATTCGGCACGATGGATGCCAGAACCGACAATTATCGCATCAGAACCCGAAAGAACCGCATCTCTCGGGTGCCCATATCTTTGTCCCATATCGCCATCTCCAACTGCAAGATTCACTCCTGGGGTCCAAATCATCTGTGAATCTCCTACCTTTGCTCGTAATGCGGCGACTTGCCCGGCGGAACTACCATTTCCAATGAATCCAATTACGTTCGGGGAACCTCTGCCTGTAGCAATCACTTCGTCAGTGTAATCTGCATTCAGTAGATTGCCACTACTAGACATCTGAGCAAGTAACAGAACACCCCCTATTCTCTCAACATCTGCCCAGCCTGCTGCAATTCCATCAACAATGTCAGGCCCAGAGATTCTGTGGGCGGTTACAATATCCGCCCACGAACGGATATCGTGTATACCAGCCATCTGATTTTGCGATACCTTCCCTATATCTGCGAATTTCCGGTCTTCGAATAGCAACAAGTCGTGCTTATTTGCAGAGTCGACAAGACCTTGCCAAGACTCTCTTGAGAAATCGTCTACCATATCGACGTGAGTCTTTAGTGCAGCGATATGAGGCCCCACCTCTTCAACCAAATCGATCAACTCATCCACGTTGCGCATATCAGCCGCTAGACACACCAATGACTGCTTTCTAGCGGCGGTTTCCATGTAACGATGAGCCAATGGATTGGCGCAGGAAGCCCAGCGCGCACCCCAGAGGTCTTCGGCTCGCATCAAGTCATTCCGCCAACACGACCGTCTCAAGTCTTTCCCCCCGAATCGCGCTTTCAGGCCAAAGGCCTGTACCTGTTTATTGATAGACGGCACTACACAGGAGCGAGTCACCGAGGGTAATTCATGGGCACGACAACCCCGGTATTTTCTTTCGAGGCCACTACTAGAGACCTCGCTGGCCTTCCAGATGCAAGAGGCGACTCAGTCAAGAGTATGCTAGCCTCAAATTACAACCTAAATGTAGAATCTGTTAGGGTAATTTTAGGCTATCAAGTGCGAGCGAAATTATCGTCGGATGAGGCTGAAAGAACAGTTTACGATCTATTCGCAGATCCTGTGATGGAGGAAGGAAGCGTCAACACTCGTTTACTCGACAACTCAACAATTTTCTCCGAAGTACCTCAAATCGTAATTCAAACGGGGTTCAAGCCAGGAGTTACAGACAACGCCGGCCAAGCTGGATTGGATGGATTACTGACACTATTCCCTCACCTAGCAAACGATGCTGCTGTAGCTACAACACGAACCTATGCATTCTGGGGAGTCCCTGAGAATACATCCGCAGAATGGCTAGCGAGTAAATTGCACAACCCGATGATCGAGCGTGCCTCCATCGCTAGCCAAGCAGAGTGTGAGAAATCGGCATGGCCCTCTCTAGATTTCCCTGACCGGCCAGCACTAGAACAAACTACACCAGCGATTGTAGATTTGGAAGTCTCTGATGAGGAGTTAATCAACATATCAGAGACGGGGTTGCTAGCCCTCAATTTGAATGAGATGAAGGCCATACAATCGCATTATAGAGAGCCATCTGTAAGGGAAGCTAGAGAGCAATTAGGGCTACCACCACACGCTCCTACGGATGCGGAATTGGAGTGTTTAGCGCAGACTTGGTCTGAACACTGCTCTCACAAAATATTCGCAGCCAAAATTCACCACAAAGACACGGAGACTGGTGAAGACTCGACAATCGACTCTCTATTCAAAACGCACATCATGAAGCCAACCCTTGACATTCAGAAAGAGGTCGATTGGCTCCTGTCTATCTTCCATGACAACTCAGGCGTAATTGCTTGGAATGACGAATGGAGCCTTTGTATGAAAGCAGAAACTCACAATTCTCCAAGTGCATTAGACCCATTCGGCGGGGCGATGACAGGAATTGTTGGAGTTAACAGAGATATTCTAGGCACTGGTTTAGGCGCCCGCCCAATCGCAAATACCGACGTATTCTGCTTTGGTCCACCCGACTACTCTGGTAACATACCAGAAGGGCTCTTCCACCCATCTCGTGTTTTCCGAGGCGTGCACGCTGGAGTTAGAGCGGGTGGAAACGAATCTGGAATTCCAACCGTCAATGGCGCGATTATCTTTGACGACAGATATCTCGGAAAACCACTCGTTTACTGCGGAACAGTAGGGCTGATGCCGCGCACACTTCCTGACGGAAGAGAATCTCACGACAAGACCCCGACACCCGGAGACATTGTCTACATGGTCGGCGGAAGAGTGGGTTCGGACGGAATCCACGGAGCGACCTTCTCAAGTTTGGAACTGACGGAAGAAAGCCCAAGTTCTGCAGTACAAATCGGAGATCCGATTACACAAAAGAAAATGCTTGACATGATTATTGAGGCGCGCGATGAGGGACTAATCCAAGTAATCACCGACAATGGAGCAGGGGGGCTTTCAAGCTCAGTAGGAGAAATGGCCGAACTCACAGGAGGCGCCGATCTAGACCTTGCTGTAGTTCCATTGAAGCAAGCCGGTTTGAGCCCTTGGGAGATACTAGTTTCGGAGTCACAAGAGAGGATGACAGTAGGAGTAAGTCCAGAGGACTGCGCGGCATTTGAGGCGTTAGCAAAACTCCACGAAGTAGAGGCAACTGCCGTTGGAACATTCACTGATTCCGGCGCATTTGTGGTCAGAATGGGAGAAGATGTAGTCGCCCATCTTCCAATCTCCTTCCTTCATGATGGCTGCCCCCAATTAGAACTCGATTCAGAATGGACACCACCAAACCATGCAGAACCAATACTCCCGGATGTATCGGAAATGGGAGAAGTCCTTCTTCGTCTAATGGCTCGCCCTAATATTGCAAGTAAGGAATGGTGGGTCCGCTCCTATGATCACGAAGTTATCGCACAATCCGTAATCAAACCATTTTGTGGAGTTAATCATGATGCACCAGGGGACGCTGCAGTAATCGCTCCGATTCAAGGTCAAACCCAAGGGGCTGTAATTTCCAATGGGATAGTGCCGAGATATTCAGATATCGATGCCTATGCTATGACCGCGGCAAGCATCGATGAAGCCCTTCGAAATGCAGTATGTGTAGGTGTAGACCTCGACCTTATCGCCGGATTGGACAACTTCTGTTGGCCCGACCCGGTAGAGTCGGCCAAGACTCCCGACGGGCGCTACAAATTGGCACAATTAGTCAGAGCAAATCGCGCCCTCGATGATGTATGTCGGGCATACAATTTGCCATGCATAAGCGGTAAGGATTCGATGAAGAACGATGCCACATTACACGGCGAGAAGATCAGCATACCTCCTACAATTCTATTCAGTCTAATTGGTAACCATTCAGATGTCAGAAAGGCGGTTTCAAGCGATTTCAAGTCCGTAGGAGACAGAATCTATCTTTGTGGAGAATCTCATCACGAACTCGGCGCTAGCGAATTGTCCTACATGCTTCGAGACGAGTCAAACGGCAAGTCAGGAATAGGAGGAAGAGTGCCAGAAATCGACCCAACCCGAAATCTAGCAATGTACAGAGCATTAACCAATGCGATGGAGAGCAACCTCGTTGCTAGTGCCCACGATTGTAGCGATGGTGGATTGGCAGTATCTCTCGCGGAATGTTGCTTTGGCTCCAACTCAGGTGCAGACGTGGATATCTCCTCAATAATGTCCGACTGCAACCAAATCGATGCTTGGGGCGCTCTATTTGGGGAATCTCTAGGGCGTATTTTACTCAGTGTAAAATCGGATGACTGCGAAGCATTTGAGGCATCTATGTCGGGGCATGCGTGCTACAACTTGGGAACCGTTGTTGATGGTGATAAAATCTCAGTAAACAATGGAGATGATAGGCTATTTTCATCTTCGATGAGTAATTTGAGAAGTGCTTGGAAAGGCACTTTGGATGGAGGCGGCCCACAATGAATCAAGTCCGTGTAGCAGTTCTTTCCGGCTTCGGAATTAATTGTGAGACCGAGACAATGGCGGTTTTCGAAATGGTTGGGGCGACAGCCGACCGAGTCCATGTAAATCGACTGGTAAATGGAGAAATGAGTCTAGACGATTACCACATCATGGCCGTCCCGGGCGGCTTCTCCTTCGGAGACCACCTAGGTAGTGGCAGGCTTATGGGCAATAGATTGAGATTTGGAATAAGAGAACAAGTCAGGCGTTTTGTTCAATCAGGCAAGCCAGTAATCGGTATTTGCAATGGTTTCCAAGTACTTGTCAAGATGGGCCTGCTTCCAGGTGACGAAGAAGTCAGCCTGACACAAACAGCATCACTAGCACTGAATGATAGCGGCCATTACGAAAATCGATGGGCAACTCTAGAGTTCGACCCGAATAGCCCGTGTATATGGACTAAAGGAATCACTAGAATGAGAGTCCCAGTTCGCCACGGGGAGGGGAAGTTCGTCACTAATGACAGAGAACTTCTAGATCGTTGGTCTGAATCTGGGCAACTGGCGGTCCGCTACGTTGACCCTGCTACAGAATACCCTAGTTCGAGCGACGAAGTCCTCCCATACCCAATATCGCCCAATCAGAGTTGGCGAAATATTGCGGGAGTTTGCGACCCAACAGGACTCGTGTTCGGCCTTATGCCGCACCCCGAGGCTAACCATTCGACATGGCTAGGTGCCACCTGGACAAGGGATGTAGCGGAAGGAGAACACGGTGAAGGCGAAGGGCTGGCAATATTCAGAAACGCCGTTGAATATGCCAAACAAAACCTTCTCTGATGGCTAATCAGCTAGAGCAAGAAAGCATAGAACACCCAACCCTATGCTTCGCCCATTCAGGTCTTTTCTGAAACCATTTTGACTCATATTCTAACTGCTCATCGTATGGTAATTTTAGCAAGTTATAGAGTTCTTCAGCAACAGTGAAGTCGCCTTTTTCTGCAGCATCAATGGCTAATTGAGCCATCCAATTTCTAAGGACATATTTTGGATTCGTACATCTCATTTTATCTCTATTTGGAGAACCATCTACACACACCCACCATTTCTGCAACCAATCATTCCATTCTTTTTGAGAGCCGCTTTCAGTAGAGTAAAATGCGAAATTTAGATTCTCCACATCAGGCGAATCAACTTTTGACAATAGTCTGAAAAATATCGTCATATCGATTTCCGTGCGCTCTAGCAGAACGAACAATTCTGAAACCAGATCAATCTCGTTTTGCTCATATTCATCAATTCCAATCTTATCCATCCACAATCTTGTGTGAACCACTTGGTATTCCTGGTAGTAATAATCCAGTACATCGTTGAGCTTCTGAGGATTTTCCATCAAAGGAGATACAGCCTCCAAAAATCTAGCAATATTCCAGCCCCCAATGTCTGCTTGATTTCCAAATCTGTATCTCTTTCTTCCAGCATCGGTCGTATTTGGTGTCCAACCGAGATCGAAGTCCTCAATCCATCCGTAGGGGCCGTAATCGATAGTTAGGCCATGAATAGACATGTTGTCTGTATTCATTACACCGTGAACGAAACCGACTCTCATCCAATGCGCAATCATCAGAGCAGTATCTCTTGCAATATGTTTAATCCACTCGATTACACCCTCATCATCTTCTATAGAATGTCCTGGAAAATGATGTTTTATCGTGTGTCTGGCAAGAGCCTGCAAGGCACTTTTATTTCCGTCCATTGCATGAATCTGAAAACTTCCAAATCGAATGAAACTTGGAGCAACCCTACAAACAATCGCTCCATCTTCAGGAGCAGGATTCCCGTTGTAGAGAATATCTCGCACCACATCTTCGCCCGTTGTGACCAGCGATAAGGCACGGGTCGTAGGAACTCCAAGATGATGCATGGCTTCGCTACAGAGAAACTCACGAATCGAGGAACGGAGTACTGCCTTTCCATCTGCAAAACGAGAATAAGGAGTAACGCCAGAACCTTTGAGTTGTAGTTCTAAAATTTGCTCACCAGTATCAACTTCACCTAATGTAATCGCTCGTCCATCACCTAATTGCCCTGCCCAATTTCCGAATTGATGACCTCCGTATCGTTGGGCATAGGGGGACATCCCATCGGCTATTCTGTTACCTCCAAGAAACACCTCACCTCCCCTTTCTATTCCTAGAACCTCAGCCAGTTCATCCGACCATAGTCTGAGAGTCGGATTCGGAACAGGAGTAGGTTCGACTTTCGACCAACAAGCACCGGGGACTTGCCTAGGCCCACCCCCCGAGACACTGTCTCCAGGCGTTTCCTCGACGAAGCGCTCCCGCCAGTCCAATGAGTCCAAGGACATACCTCCCACAACATGTTGTATTGCCCGAATCAATTGAAGTTGTTTGTATTGAAAACCCCTCAACAACAACCATAATCTATTCAATTTACGATAAATCATGCAAGGCACCGTGTCGCTCCTAAGCGTCCACGGGAAGTACCTGAGCGCTCAGCCCGACGGGCGTGCGGAATGGAACCGCGACCATGCAAGTACCTGGGAATACTTCCAAGTAGAACAGCGGCACAATGGCAAGATTACACTCAAGGGCGCACACGGCAAGTACGTTTCAGCACAGAACGACGGTAGCGTGCAAATCAATCGCGATGCGGCGCCACCAGGTGGCTGGGAGGAGTTTACGGTCGAAGACCGTGGCAACAATGTAGTCTGTTTGAAGTCCTGTCATGGGAAGTACCTGAGTGCGCAGCAAAATGGCACAGCACAATGGAACCGAGACCATGCGCCAAGAGGCGGCTGGGAAGACATCCAGTTCGTGCAGCAGGGCGCTACAGGTCAACAACAACCTGCAACAACTACAGCATCTATGCCCTCGTATGTAATCGTCGCTCAAGCCGGAAGTCCGGAAGTGAACGGGAACTACGAGTTCGTGCCTTACAAACATGAGAATAGACACTGGGACACTATCGCTGGCCATTACCAACATACTCAGAACCCTGAGATTTTCATCGCCTTCCAAGACTGCGGAAAGCACCATCAACGCCCAGAGTGGAACAAGTGGATGATTATCTCAAAAATTGGGGTCCTCTATGCTGCGCATACCGGTGGAAAGATCGGGGTTCCACCGCGTGAAGGCGGGTGGGAAACCGTCGACAGTTGGGGGAATCCGGGCGCACCTGGCGGTAAACATCCGGCACCAACGCTCTATCACCCGGCCGACGCCGCGACTAAAACCCAAGAGCGCACCCCCGCCAGGTGGCAAGAATCCATTGAAATTTTAGAAGCTGTACCTGGCAAACCCGTACGATTCAAAATCAACAACCCTCCAAGTAGCAACGATGCCTGGGTTGGAATCTATCACCCAAGTTCGAGCGACCAGGAAATTGGGAAGCAGAAGCAGCAATGGGAATGGCTCAGGGACTTAGACGTGAACAACGCATCATTTACCGAGAAATACGAAGGCAATTGGAGCATACGCGTATTCTCAGATGGCGGATACAGGTTACATGAAAGAAAAGACTTCCAAATCAAGGCTCAGACTGTTGCGTCTCAACCGCTTGATGAGACGGCTGAAAAGCCAGGACGCGGAAGAATAGGATTCGTGGCTTTATTGAGCCTATTCTTGTTGATCCCAGGTTTACCGCTTCTTATCGTAGGAACCGTCTCAACAGGCGAGGATAGACTCGCGATGATAATACCGGGCGCGATTTTGACGGGTGTTGGCGGATTCTTGGCAGTGGGCTCTTGGTTTGTCCTCATATCTTCGTGGTTAAAATCTGGCAAGACTGCTCCTCGGTGGACCAAGTTCGCGGCCGTGTTCGCCGTATTACTCCTGGGGCCCGGAGTAACCCTGCTTGTCATCGGGTCTATTTCAGCCGAATCATTCGTAGTCCAATCTGAATCCAATGCCACTCTGGAAATTTTCGATGTAGATGACATGGGCGATCAAGGATTCATCATTTTCATCGAGGCGGTACTGGGAGACTTCGATAATAACGGCATCTATGACCACTGTGAAAACATCATCGTGAGCGCCACCCACTCAGGGAGCTGGATGTCTGACCCGTGGACGGGATATCAGAAAGTCAACCCTCCAGATGAAAGTCGACAAGTGTTCGAACTTGGCGAATGCGAATCCGGCGACCACGTCGAACAAAAACATAAGGATGGAAGAAACATCATCAAAATGGGGCAAGCATGCTACGGTTGTATGAAAGGCACTACAACGATTAGTGCAGAATATTCTGATGGCTCAAAAGCCGCCGTCATGTGGATCCAAGATGGAGAAGAAGTCATTGGAGCCATCGGTATGATAATTGGCGGCTCAATCATGACGGGTGTTAGCTCCATCGCGTTAATCAGTCTGTTAATGATCTGGGGGGGAAGTAGACTCAGGAAACAAGATGGTAGCCAAAAATCGAGTATCGATATTTTAGAGGCGACCACCAACAAGGGCGTGTATTTCAGAATCAACAATCCTCCCACTAGCAACGATGCTTGGGTAGGTATCTATCCTCGTGGTAGCGAAGACTCCGATCATGGAGAGGAGGGGGTTCGTTGGCACTGGCTGAGGGACATAGATGTGAACAAAGCAAGATTCTACGAAAAATCCGAGGGCCGCTGGAGCATACGTGTTTTCTCAGATAGTGGATACACTTTGGATAGCCAAGACGACTTTGAAATCGTTCCCAAAGATGACCAATGGTGGAAGGACTAATTCCAGCATACTTTCCCCAACTCGGAACATTTTTTCAAAGACACACCTCTATACGCGATAAGATAAACGTAACTTTGATCTAGGAGGTGAAAATACAAAATGGATTGGAGAAAAATAGGACTTTTTGCTAGCCTGGCATCTATATTCGGAAGCATTGGCATATACTTCAACGGCGACGAGGAGTTAGGGATATTTGTCGGCCTTTGGGCTTCGGCGCTTCTACTATTGAGCGACCGTATAGCACAAATGACCGAGTAGGTTGAATACTTGACCAAACAGTCAGCTTGAATTGATTTTGCCCCTGCGGAGCATATGTCCGACCCCAGTGTCGAAACCACAGAGGAAATAATCCTCCTGGAGGTCCTGGCTTCCCTTCACCCCACAGCTAAACGAAACTCCCTTCGTCGAATGGTGGATCACGGGCGAGTCCGAGTTGATGGAGATAAGGCAACTCGAGCAAACATGAAAGTGCAAAAAGGCTCGTTGGTAGAAGTGCTTTCGAAAGCAGATGGCGACAAACCACAGACTCAACCAAAACAAACAATTCCTGAACCTGAGATATTGTATTTCGATACAGAAGTAATTCTTGCCAACAAACCCGCCGGACTTCTTTCCGTTGCTACCGACAGAGGGGAACTAGATACGATGTTCGACAGAGTCGCAAAATGGGCATGGGAAAATGGTAAAACTCGGACTCATTTAGTTCACAGGCTTGATAGAGAAACTTCCGGATGCATGATATTCGCGCGTTCTGCGGAAACCAAAGACATCCTTCAAAAACAATTCAAAGACCGATCAGTAGAGCGAATCTACCACGCAGTGGTTCATAGAGAACCATCACAGGAAAGCGGAACAATCAATCTCCGCATTCTTGAAACTAAGGACAAAAGAGTCAGACTGGTGGAGAAAGGTAAACGTGGTGGTAGAGAAGCCATAACACATTGGCAGAAGGAAAAAGTAGGCCCCGAACATAGTCTAATCCGCATCAAAATAGACACCGGAAGGAGGGCCCAAATTCGACTCCATATGCAACACCTGGGTAGTCCAGTCGCTGGAGATACTAGACATGGATTTGGAAAAGCGAGCGTAAACAGACTATGCCTCCATGCAACATCTCTTTCATTCAATCATCCAGACGGCGAACGCATGACAATTGGTTCGGAAATACCAAGCCAATTATTCTCAGAATTGAATAGGCGCTACAACTGAATTTTGAGACTGAAAAACATCCGCTTATAACTACATTTTATTCGCAAACGAATTGTAACATGTCTAGGTTGTACAACTTTGGTCTCTATGTCCACAATAATCGTAAGACTGTGGTAGTGTTTGCAGTAGCATCGCTTCTATTTTCAGTCGGCCTTCTCAGTCAGGGAGAGCAATTCATAGATGGAAACGCGCCTCCACCCACAACAGATTCTGGAAGAGCTCTGGATCTAATCGATGAGCAACTTACTGTCTCAGCCTCAAACACTGTAACATACATTCTCTCTCACCAAGAAATGACTTGGCAAGAAGAAGAATTCCAAATTGCTGTAGAGTCATTTGTCTCGGATATTAGAGAAATGAATCTCGACATAGTCAGTATATCGACCATTTATGATGACCCAACAAATCAACAAGTAATTGCCACACACAGTTCCTTAGACGGCAAGAAGATTGCAGTTTACGTCTCTCTCGCGGGAAGTGAGGCAGATCTCACAGATGAAATTCCATCACTCAAGAAACTCGATAGTGATACACTCGAGGTAACCGTAACAGGCAGCCTAATCATAGGAAATGACTTTGATAACGCAATGAAAAATGACACAATTAGGGCCGAAGTAGTAGGGCTTCCACTTTCTCTCATAATCCTTCTATTCGTCTTCGGGACATTTACTGCAGCGGTTTTACCACTTCTCATTGCACTGCTGATGATTGCACTAGCAACCGGGATAAGCTACTGGATGTCTGACTGGTGGTTCTTCGGTCTAACGGAATACTCAGTGAGTATGATTTCACTAATCGGCATAGCAGTCTCAATAGATTACAGTCTATTCATGATTAGCCGATTCCGCGAAGAAATCGCAAAAGAAGAATCAACAGAAAGTGCGATTGCAACAATGATGGATACTGCAGGAAGAGCGGTGATGTATTCCGGTGCAACAGTCGCCGTCGGCCTCTGCAGCCTATTCTACTTCGATGCAACACACATGCCTTCCATGGGACTGGGTGCATTCCTCGCGGTCGCTGCTGCAATGCTCTATTCGTTTACTGTGTTACCTGCGCTGTTATCATATTTAGGCCCAAAAATCAATTCATTCCCCGTCCCTATTCCCGGAGCAAATCGTAAGACTGAATTTTGGAAAAAACTATCCATCAAAGTCATGGACAAACCACTCAGATGGTTAATTCCCGCCCTCGTCGTTCTGCTACTGGCCGCCTCACCTTTCCTAAGAGTGGAAATGAGTGCTGGTGGAATAGAAGCACTACCTCCAGATATGGAATCTAGAATAGGTTTCGAGATACTGGAAGAAGAATTCCCAGCCTACACAGCATCGAGCATCCCGATCGTTATCGTATTTGCAGACGACGATGATCCACTGAGCGTGGAATATTCTGAGCGTATTTCTCCCTATTGTCAAAATATCGCAGAAATAGAAGGCGTAATCGGTGTGAATCATCCAATCTGCAACACAGAATTATTTGAACAGGAATTTACAGAATGGCCAATCGAGGTCCAAGAGGTATGGCTTACTTCTGTATCTGAAAACATCCTACGAATGTCAGTACCGATACAATATCGAAGTGGTTCTGACGAGGCAGAAAGGATCGTCCGTGATATGATTAAAGTCTCTGATGAGGAAGATTTCGAAGCATTGATTGGAGGATGGAGCGCATTCGAGGTTGAACTCAAAGACCATCTTGTAGAACGTATTCCAGCCGTTCTTACATTCGTACTAGGCCTAACAGTACTCCTCGTCTTCTTTCAAGTCAAATCAATTCTAGTGCCTGTAAAAGCAATCATGATGAACATACTCTCAGTATCTGCATCCTTCGGAATAATCGTCATAGTATTCCAAGATGGTTTACTTACAGGATTCTTGAATTATTCAGCTCAACCAATTGACCTAACCGTACCTCCCTTGGTGTTCGGAATAGCCTTCGGATTATCGATGGATTACGAGGTACTAATGCTCTCTAGAATTCACGAGGCTTGGGAAGAGACTGGCGATAATACCCAGGCTGTTGCGGAGGGGCTACAAGCCTCAGGTAGCCTGATTACAGGAGCCGCCGCAATCATGGTTGCAGTATTCTTTGGAT
>JGI24820J26691_1000086_pt1 | contig 22640 bp, 22 predicted proteins | sample METZYME_5_50m_FD_26691 | JGI IMG/M metagenome (IMG submission 26691) | reverse complement strand
CTTTTATTTACAACTCAAGCTTTTTGGATTGGTATTTTTGTGAGCGCGATTTTAATAGCTTCTATAATTTATGTAAGATCTTCAAATAGCGACCACGCTATAGATTGAAAATACATTTGACCTTGGCAGCTACGCTCCATACAATGCCCATTTTCGGCCCGTTCGTCTAGTGGTTAGGACATCTGGTTTTCATCCAGGCAACAGGAGTTCGATTCTCCTACGGGCTACCAACCTTTTATAATTTGAAGAAGTTTTTGATGAGTTTTTTTGATTCAGTAATTCTAGCTTTCTTTAATTATTTTAATTTTTCTGGCAGAGCCACAAGATCAGAGTTTTGGTGGTTTTTTCTGTTTTGTATTCTTCTTTACTTATTAGCATTAAGTCTGTCTATTGATGATTTACAGCTTTTATTTTCTGAGAACTCAAATGAGAATTTAGATTCCACTGAAATAGCATTCGCCTTTCTTACTTCCTGGTTTGGTATTGCAATTTTAACTACTCTTATTCCTCAGGTGACTTTATCAGTCAGGAGATTTCATGACTTAGATATGTCAGGTTGGTGGTATTTTTTTCTACAGATAGTGCCAAGCCTTTTGCCTAATTATTTTGTATTTGAGTTTATTTCTCTATTTGCTCTTTTTCTTTTCATTTATTTCATGGTTCAGCGAGGCGGAGAGGATAATCGCTTCGGACCAAACAAACTCAAATCAGATGAGTAACTATCTTATTGGAGAGAGAATCTCTTGAGCCATTTCAACCCAGTAAGTCGAACCTATTGGTAGAATTTCGTCATTAAAGTCATAGCCAGGATTATGCAACATACAAGAACCTTCCTTGTCTCCGTTTCCTATCCAAATATAACTTCCAGGTTTTTCTTGAAGCATAAATGCAAAGTCTTCAGATCCCATGCTGGGGGTAGGGGCGGAATTCACCATACTATCTCCTGAAATATTTTTGGCTACCTTAAGAGAAGTCTGAACTTCATCTTCAGAGTTTATAGTTGGGGGATACCTGCGCTGATATTCAAATTCAAATTTAGCACCATAAGCTGAACAAACAGAGGAGGTAATTTTTTCCATTTGTTTTTCCATTGATGCTTGAACTTTCGGAGAAAAACATCTTACCGTACCCTTAATTTCAACTTCATTTGGAATAACGTTATATGCATCCCCTCCATGAAATTGTGTGACACTTAAGACCACTGGTTCTTGAGGATTAATATATCTGCTGACAATTGATTGATAAGCCTCAACAATCTTTGTCCCTATAATTATAGGATCAATAGTTGTTTGAGGCATGGCAGCATGTCCACCCTTGCCAATGACCTTTAAGTTAAAAATATCGAAAGATGCCATTATGGGTCCAGGCTTTATCGCGAATGTACCAACAGCCATACCTGGAATGTTATGCATTCCATAAACAGCTTCTACGGGATATTTTTCAAACAAACCTTCATCTACCATAACCTTTCCTCCACCTTCGTTCTCTTCTGCAGGTTGAAAAATAAAATGAATAGTTCCATCAAAATCTCCATGCTCAGATAGATATTTAGCCGCACCAAGCAACATAGTTGTATGTCCATCATGGCCACATGCATGCATTTTCCCCGGTGTTTTAGATTTATGATCAAAATCATTGGTTTCATTTATAAGAAGTGCATCAAGATCAGCCCTTAGAGCAATAGACCTATTTCCTTGACCTTTTTTTAAAGTGCCGACGACTCCCGTTCCAGCAATTCCAGAATCTACTTCAATACCAAAGCTTTTTAATTTTTCAATAACAATTTTTGATGTCCTATGTTCCTCAAAAGCAATTTCAGGATGGGCATGTATATCCCTTCTCCATTTTTGCATTTCGGGCTGTAATTCTTCTAATTCTCTAATTAATTTCATCAAACAAATCTATTTTCGTATATTCTTAAACAATTATTGAATAATATAATCCATTATTATTAAAATTAAAAAAATATGAGCATTACTATGAAAGATGTCAGGGAGGAAATAGATCTACTCGATAGAGAGTTGGTTTTATTGCTTGCTCGAAGACAGAAATGTGTTGAGATGGCCGCGGTGGTTAAAAATGATAAAAATTTAATAGTTGATGAAAAAAGGATTAATGAAGTCATTTCCAAGGTAAAGGACTTTGGAGAATCATGTGGATTAAGCTCTTCTATCTCAGAGCCCTTGTGGAGAAAATTAATTGAGCTATCAATCGAACATGAATTTAAGGAGTTAGACTCTATTCAAAACCCAAATTAGTAAAGAGCTTTTGAAATTAAATTGATTTAATACTATGTCAGAGACAACCTATATAGGAAAAAATCCAAGAGACGAAGCAAGCGAATTTGAAGATTTGTTTAAATTTGTTGAGTCTTTTATGGGATATTTGCCAAATGCACATTTAACTATGTCCGAAAGGCCGGAACTTCTAAAAGCTTTTTCTGGTTTGGCAGGAACTGTGTTTCAGTCAGATGGCATTGATATGGGAACAAAACAATTAATAGCACTAGCCTCAAGTCTTGCATCTGGCTGTAAATATTGTCAAGCACATACCTCACATGGCGCTGAAAGGGCAGGAGTTGAAGAAAAGAAGATAGCAGATATTTTGAATTATTCGGAAAGTGAAGAATATAGTGAGTCAGAAAGGGCAGTTTTAGATCTTGCGTTTGCGGCCGGTAAGGTCCCAAATCAAAGTAATCAAGAACATTTTGACAATCTAAAGAAACATTTCTCAAAAAAAGAAATAGTAGATATAGTCTCTGTAATATCATTGTTTGGATTTTTGAATAGATGGAACGATACTTTGGGAACTGCTCTGGAAGAAGTACCCGAAAATTTTATAAAGAACAAACTCAAACCAACTGGTTGGAATTAGGAGAGGATGATGGAAATACCATATGAAAAAACTTTAGCTGATTTATTTAGATGGAGAGTATCAAAATCACCAAACGAAGTTGCTCACAAATTTTTGGACAAAGAAACGTCTTACGTTGAACTCGATGCTTATGCTAATAAAGTTGCTCAAGGACTTATTAAATTAGATTGTAAGCCAGATACCAGAGTGGCATTTCTTGGCAAAAACTCAGATTTATTTTTTGAGTTTCTATACGGGACGATCAAATCAAATACAGTCACAGTTGGTATCAATTGGAGGTTAGCTCCCCCCGAAGTTGCTTACATCATAAATGATTCAAAAAGCGAGGTATTGCTTGTCGGGCCAGAATTTTTTGGATTAATTGAAGAAATTAAAGATGAGATCCCTACTGTGAAGAAAATAATCACAGTTGGCGGTAATCATGAAGAATGGGAGGACTATTTAGTTTGGAGGGATTCTCAGGAAGATATTGATCCAAAACTTGAGAGCAAGGGTGAAGACGATGTAATACAACTCTATACATCTGGTACAACTGGACATCCTAAAGGCGTTCAACTTACCAATGATAATTTCAGTAGCTGTTTCTTGATGAACGAGGATTCAATGTATAGAGAGATGGACGAAGGCGAAGTGAATCTTGTATGTATGCCGATTTTTCATGTTGCAGGTACAAACATGGGTTTGGCAGGAATGGTAACTGGAGCAAAGAATATTATTATTCCAGAAGTTGATCCGACTCTGATACTTAAGTTGATTGAAGAGGAGAAGATTCAGCATGCTCTATTTGTACCAGCTGTGATTTTATTCTTAGTGCAGCATCCCGACGCGGCGAATACTGATTTTTCTTCTCTCAAAACAGTTATTTACGGAGCATCACCCATAACAGATGATACTCTTATAAAGGCTATGGAATTGATGAAATGCGATTTCTGGCAAGTTTACGGATTGACCGAAACAAACGGAGCAGTTACTTTTCTTTATCCTGAAGATCATGATATTTCTAAAGGCAAATTAAGATCATGTGGAAAGGCCGGCAAAGATGTAGGCCTGAGAGTTGTAGATTCTGATGATAATGATGTTCCTATTGGCGAGGTGGGAGAAGTTATCATTCAATCTGATAATAATATGAAAGGTTATTGGAATAGGCCGGATGCTACAGAAGAGGCAATTAAAGATGGATGGTTCTATTCAGGAGATATTGGTTATTTTGATGATGAAGGATTCCTCTATATTCATGACAGAGTGAAAGATATGATCGTTTCAGGTGGTGAAAATATCTATCCTGCCGAGGTAGAGAATGCACTTTTGAGCCATCCTCAAATAGCAGACGCAGCCGTCATAGGAATTCCCGATGATAAATGGGGAGAGGCTACTAAGGCATTTATTGTTCAAACTGAAGGAGAGCCATTAAGTGAGGCTGATGTGATTTCTTATGTAAGAACTCAGATAGCTGGTTACAAATGCCCTAAAACTGTGGAACATATAGAGGCCTTGCCAAGAAATCCATCTGGGAAAATTTTGAGGAAAGATTTAAGAGCTCCTTATTGGGAAGGTCGAGAGAGAAACGTTTCTTAGAAAGATTTGGAATTTTATCTAGATAAAAGACTTGAAGAAGATACTTTTGCTCTAGGTGATTTACCTTTGTGTAAGGTTCTTTTAATGAATGTCTCTGATTTTCCTTGGATAATTGTCGTTCCAAGACTACCAAACATAATTGAGATTTTTGATTTAAGCACATCTCAACAAGAAAATTATCGGAAAGAAATAACTTATATGGCATCCAAAATGTCAAAGCTTTATACATCTGACAAGATGAACATAGCTAGCCTAGGAAATATTGTTTCACAATTTCATACTCATATTATTGCAAGGTACAAAGATGATGCAGCGTGGCCTAAACCCGTTTGGTCTCTGAAGAGTATGAAAAAATATAAAAAGGAAGACTCAATAATCGAGATTGACAAGCTTAAGAGGCTTGTTGATGATTACCATTGGGGAGAAAATAATGAGTAAATTTACACCGGAAAACTTTGAAAAGAAGAAACTACCTTTTTACGTAAATAGATTGAGTCCAAAAATAGGAGCAGAGATACTCGGAATTGATTTATCCCAATCTCTAGATTCACATGAACAAGAACTAGTCTATGAAGCGTTACTTGTTTATAAGGTGATTTTTTTCAGAGACCAAAATATATCAACTCAGCAGCACATTGATTTTTCAAAAAATTTTGGAGAGCTTGAGATACATCCTTTTGCTCCAAAAAAGGAAAATTTTCCCGAAGTCCTCGTCATTAGACATAACGAGAAAAGCAAGGGACAGGAAAACACCTGGCATTCAGATGTAACTTGGAGACTCAATCCATCCTTGGGCTCTGTCTTGAGAATGATTGAAAAACCTGAACACGGTGGCGATACACTTTTTGCAGATATGAGTGCTGCTTATGAGGGATTAAGCGACGAAATAAAACAAAAACTCGATGGAGCAGTTGCAGTTCACGATTTTGCTAATTTTCGCAATAGATTGGTAAAGGAGGGAAAATCAAAAAAAGAAATTGACGCTTTTAACGAAAAATATCCCATGCCAGAACACCCAGTCATAAGAACACATCCAGATACTGGTCAGAAAGTAATATATGTCAATGCTGCTTTTACACAATATATTAAAGGTTGGGATATCGAAGAATCAAAGGAAATGCTCAATTACCTCTATTCTCGAGCATCTATACCTGAGTATCAGTGCCGTTTTGCTTGGCAAGATAATTCAATTGCCTTTTGGGATAATAGAGCTTGCCAACACTATGCCAATTCTGATTATTGGCCCAATGTAAGAGAGGTCGAGAGGGTAACTATAATTGGAGACCGACCTTACTAAAAATCTCAAGTAAAAAATCTTAAAAATGAACAGGAATTCAGTTATAGACTGGTCTTTAATATTTGCCATCGGAATTGCATGGGGATCGTCTTTCTTATTTATTAAAGTCTCAGCACAGGAAGTTGGTCCTATTACATTAGTCTTTTCAAGACTAGTCATAGCCTCCCTTTTATTGAGTCCCTTTTTCATAAAGAGAAAATATTTGAAGACAATAAAGGAAGATTTGCCGACTATTCTATTTTTAGCATGCGTCAATGCCTCTGTTCCCTTTTATTTATTTTCGAAAGCTGCATTAGATTTAAATGCTGGAACTATGTCTGTATTAAATGGCACCACTCCGTTGTTCGCTTTTATATTGGCTAGCTTATGGCTCAAATTAGGATCAAATTTTATTCAACTAACAGGCATATTTGTGGGAATAATCGGTCTAGTTATATTTGTTGGATATGAATCAGTTCAGTTTTCTTTTATTGCAATAATTTTGTGCCTCATAGCATCATTCTTTTATGCTTTTAGCTCAAATTATATCTTTAAGACAAAAGAAATTGATCCAACCTATCTAGCTACAATGACACTTTTGTTTGCAACTTTTTTGGTATTTCCTTTTACTTTTCTTGAGGATGGTCTTAATTTAAATCACCCTAGTCCAGTTCTTTTAAGTGTATTTCTTTTGGGCTTTATGTGTACTGGGTTAGCTTATATGGGCTATGTGGTATTAATAAAGAGGGTAGGTCCTGTTCGAGCTTCAACCGTTGTATTAATCGTTCCAATTTCAGGGATGTTATGGGCAAATATTTTCTTAAATGAAGCGATTACTTTAACCATGCTTCTTGGCTGTTTTTTTATATTGACAGGAGTAGGGCTAGTAAACTTTTTTAAAGATGAGGTATCTGATTAATTAGCTCTCGTAAGATAAACAACACTGTGATCGTCGTAATCTTTTGTACCTACTTCCTCGAAACCGAATGATTTATGAAATTTTAGAGATGGATCATTTCTAGGTTGAGTATTTACTTCACAGCAAGTCATAACATCCAATTCTTTAGCTATCTCAAAAGTTTTCTGATATATCAATCTTCCTAAACCTTTTCTTCTATGATTTTTACTAATAGCAATCCTGTCAACATATAAAAAAGGAACTCCTTGAGAGTTGTAAAAGTCATAATTAAGAGAATCATAATCTTCCTTCTCTCTCATTAGCAGGATAAAACCAACAATATCCAATTTTCTAACTACGATCACATGGCTAGACCAATTTATAAGTTTATTGAGCCTATCCAAATCCGGAACATCGCCCACTTCTGGTATATTTTCCTGATTTATAGTCCAAATTTGTCTGAGATCGCTGGAGCTCAACGATCCCTGGAGCAATTCTAATTTATACAAGAACTAGCTCACTTCAAGCCTTCCAAGGTACCTTTGGACCTCCATTTCTCCATTAATGAAAAGAATTCAATTGGGCCTCCGCCATAAGTATTATTTTGTGGCATTTGATTGACCTTACCTTCATTATTGTAATAGCCTGGAGTACAGTTCTCCTGGAACTCAGCCGTGAGCCTTGCTTTTTCAATAATAGTCTTGACCCATTGATCCTCAGCATCCTGAGAGGCTTCAATTCTAGTTGCACCTTGCTCTTTGACCAATTTAAGGATGTGAGCTAAATGCTTACTTTGTTCATCCAATGAGTATGTATAAGTAGCTGTAAATCCGGCTTGCTGCGGGCCAAAAAAGAAAGTATTAGGGAATCCTCTAGAGTGCATTCCATGAAAGGTAGATAAACCGTTTTGCCATTTTTTTGAGACCGTAAGACCATCTTTTCCATGAATTTGATATCCAGCTCTTCTACTATAGTCTGTGCCTACCTCGAAGCCTGTAGCAAATATTATGCAATCAACCTCATATTCCTTGCCCTCAAAGATAATNCCNTTTTCTGAAATCTCTTCCAAGCCCTTACCATCCGTATCTACAAGTTCAACATTCGGATTATTGAAGGTCTTTAGGTATTCGTCGTGAAAACATGGTCGTTTACAAAATTGATTGTAATAAGGCTTTAAAGATTCAGCTGTCTTTTTATCTTCCACAACAGCCTCAGCTCTAGCTCTTACTTTCTCCATTTTCTGAAAATCAGCCATTTGCATCGCATTCCTAAGGTCCATGGCCTCAGTTACTTTTTCTGTAATGAAGGATTTCATACCTACTTTGTACATTTTCGGCGAAAATACTCCAGATAAAGCCCATCCTGCTATTTTCATTTTAGATGGAGCTTTGTTTCTTAAATTGCCAAATAACAATCTGAAGGCTTCTGTCCATCCATCAGATACCAAATCTTCTTTTACCCTTCCACCTGTAAGAAGCGTCTCAAAGTTTCTTCTCCTTTCATCATGCCAACCTTTTGGTTGTGTAGAAATCCAATTTGGATCAGTTGGTTGATTATTTCTTACATCAATAGAGGACGGTGTTCTTTGAAATACATATAGTTTTTNTGCAGAGGCACCTAGATGTGGTACACACTGNACCGCTGTNGCACCCGTTCCAATTATTGCAACTTTTTTATCTTTTAAATTNGATAAGTCGCCATGAGAAGAACCNCCNGTATANGCATAATCCCATCTACTTGTATGAAAAGTATGACCTTTATAATCATTGATCCCTTTGATTGCGGGTAATTTCGGTCTGTTTAATGGACCGTTTGAATGAACCACGAACCTTGCTTTCANTTCATCACCTNCATTAGTTTTAACTGTCCATCTTTTTTCTGTTTCATCCCAATCTGANGAAATAACTTCTGTTTGCAGTAGGGCATTGTCATAAAGTTTGAACTTTTCACATATTACTTTGCAGTATTCGAGAGTTTCTGGCGCNTTAGTATATTTTTGCTTTGGTACGAATCCTGTCTCTTCAAGAAGCGGGAAGTAAATATATGATTCTATATCACATGATGCACCTGGNTATCTGTTCCAGTACCATGTGCCACCAAAGTCTCCCCCTTTTTCAATAATTCTAAAATCATCAATACCAGATTCTCNCAATCTTGCACCAGCAAGCATCCCACCGAAACCTCCACCTATTATCACCACNTCGAGCTCTTCTTTAATCGCTTCTCGGTCAAGCTTTTCNTCGATATAGGGATCTTCGACAAAATATGAGAATTCTCCAGNTACTTCCTGGTATTGNTCGTTTCCNTCCTGTCTGAGACGTTTNTCTCTTTCTTCTCTATATTTCTTTCTTAGATAATCAGGATCAAAGTCGTAACTTTCTAATTCTACTGCCATGTTTTTTTCCTCTTTAAAAAAATATTAGTTTATTTGAAATAAATAATCATCTTCATTTGAGCATATAAAAATACCTACATTTTATTGCCTATTAGATTTAAGAATTCCATTCTGGATTTTTGATTTTCTCTAAATACACCAATCATTCTACTCGTAATTGTGCTTGATCCGTGTTTACTAACACCTCTGCTACTCATACATTGATGCTCAGCATCAATTACNACNGCAACTCCTTTGGGTTGAAGCACTTCATTTATAGTATCGGCAATNTGCGCTGTCATTGTTTCTTGAGTTTGCAATCGTTTGCCGTACATATCAACAACTCTGGCAAGTTTACTAAGACCCACCACTCTTTTATCGGGTAGATAAGCAACATGTGCTTTACCTATAATTGGAACCATATGATGTTCACAGTGAGATTGAAGAGGAATGTCTTTTACCAGAACTATCTCATCATAACCCTCTATTTCTTCAAATACCTTAGAGAGAATTTCTTGAGGATCTTTTTCATATCCTTCGTAAAATTCTTCATAAGACTTTACAACCCTCTTTGGTGTTTCTATAAGGCCTTCTCTCGTAGGATCATCTCCCGCCCAAGAAATTAAAGTCCTTACAGCTTCTTCTGCTTCTTCTCTAGTTGGTTTTTTATTCCTTTCAAGTTGAGCCAATCTTTTAGAAGCCAAGGCTGATTTTGTCTTTTGTTTGCTCATGTGTAACTCCTTTAGGAACTATATCTTATCATCTCAATAATACATGAGTATGGATTTCTTCACTAAGTAGAGATAAATTAGATTGTGTAAATTAAAGGGAGAGTAAATGAATAATTTCGAAACACCGAATTTTTCTATAGATCTATCAGATCAGGTAGCCTTAGTAACTGGTGCCTCTTCGGGGCTGGGTTATCGATTTTCAAAGATACTTGCTAAATGTGGAGCTAAAGTTGCTCTGGCTGCTAGGCGGGTGGAAAAACTTAAGGATTTGGAAAAAGAAATCTTGGAAGAGGGGGGAGAGTGCGCAGTTGTTCCTCTGGATGTAATGGATAGAGACAGTATAAGAAACGCCATCGATGTTGCAGAAAATCAACTCGGCTTGATTTCGACCCTTGTGAATAATGCAGGAATGGTTGATGCACAATGGGCAATAAAGCAGGATGAAGGCTTAATAGATGGAGTAATAGATACAAACTTGGTTGGCCCGTATCTATTGTCAAATGAGGTTGCCAGAAGATTAATAAAAAATGATAAGCCCGGAAGAATGGTTAATATCTCCTCGATGGCGGCTTTCAATACAACGCCTACTTCAGCTGCAGTGCTCTATTCAACAACAAAATCCGCAATTGTAAGAATGACAGAGTCATTAGCAGTAGAGTGGGCCAAGCATCACATTAATGTCAATGCCATAGCGCCTGGAATATTTCACTCTGAAATGGCAGATGCAATGTTAGAAAGAATAGGGGATGTTAGCAAAGGCCTTCCTAGAAAAAGAATATGCGTACCCGAACAGATGGATTCGACTTTACTATTTTTAGTTTCTCCATCATCAGAGTGCGTTACTGGAACTTGCATTAAGATCGACGACGGGCAGACAGCAAGGTAAAGATCTAAATGGGGAATGTTTATTCTACTTATAGAAAAGGATTCCCCAAGAATCTAGATCAACCTTTCATTGAAGCGATAGACGGAAATGTAATAAGTTATAGAGATTTAGAGGAGCAATCTTCGAGTTACGCGAACGGTTTCTCTGATTTAGGGCTTAGATCAGGCGACATTGTGTCAGTTCAAGTAGACAAATCTCCTGAAGTTATTTTTATATATCTCGCATGTTTAAGGTCTAACCTTATATTTCATCCAATCAATACTGCGTATAAGGTTAATGAATTATCGTTTCTTCTAAACGACGCAAATCCATCAGTATTTATTTGTGAAATGGAAATTTTCGAAAACTTTTCTTCTTTAAAACTTACAAAAAAACCTGAGCATATTTTCTCATTCTCTCATGACAAGAAAACATCAATCCAAAGTATTAAAAGACAAAAATTCCATGAACTTGAAGAATTACAGCCTGATTTCACAGCAGCATTGTTATATTCTTCAGGGACGACAGGACAACCCAAAGGTATTGAGCTGTCGCATGAAAATATTTCGTCTAATGCCAAAGCACTAAAAGAGGCATGGGGCTTCAATGCCTCAGATTCACTTTTGCATGCATTACCAATTTATCATGTTCATGGCCTTTTTATAGCTCTTGGGTGCGTTCTTCTCTCAGGATCAAAAATTTTATGGCTTGAATCTTTTAATACTGATCAAGTTATTAAGCTTTTACCAAAATCAACTGTGATGATGGGTGTCCCCACCTATTACACAAGGTTATTGGAAGAATCGAAATTTGATAAAAGCTTAACTGAAAATATCAGACTATTTGTTTCGGGCTCAGCACCTTTGCTTGAAGAAACATTTAAACAATTTCGAGAAAGAACTGGTCACTCCATTTTAGAGAGGTATGGCATGACAGAAACTAATGTAATTTGCTCCAATCCGTTAAACGGAGAGAGGAAACCTGGAAGTGTTGGCCTACCTCTGAGTAATCAAGAGTTAAGGATTGTGGACGATGACGGAATGATGTTGAATCAGATGTAATAGGAAATATTCAAATCAGAGGACAAAATGTTTTTAAGGGTTATAGAAACCTGCCTGAAAAAACGATTGAAGATTTTAGTTCGGACGGTTACTTCAATACTGGAGATAAAGGTTATCTTGATTCAGAAGGTTATTTAGTAATAGTAGGCAGAAATAAAGATATGATTATTTCAGGAGGCTTGAATGTATATCCTAAAGAGGTCGAGACCCTAATTGATGAATTAGAGGGTGTAAAGGAATCTGCTGTAATAGGACTCAAAGACAGAGACCTGGGCGAAAAAGTAGTCGCCATAGTCATTAAAGAAGAAAATTCTGTACTTTCAGAAGATAAAATTATCGACACTTTAAAAAAGGATTTGGCTGGTTTTAAAGTTCCGAAAAATATTATATTTGAGATAGAACTGCCAAGAAATGCTATGGGAAAAGTACAGAAAAATATTCTAAGAGATAATTATCAGTAAAAAAAAATTTAATTTAAAAATTGTTTATAATGGCCGCAAAGCGAGATTGGTATAGTGGTATTACGCAACCTTGCCAAGGTTGAGAGACGAGTTCAATTCTCGTATCTCGCTCCAGCATTCCCAGCTCATACACACTCAATATCAAATGGGCAATTTTCAAGCTATGCAAGACTTACAAAAGAAATATCTTAATACGTTTGCAGTAAGCTCTGCTGGAGGCGGTGCTTCTGAGGCCTTTTTGTCAATGTTCCTCTTATATTTTTATAATCAGGTTTTAGGGTTAGATCCTTTCTTGTGTGGTTTAGGTATTGCGCTATCTTTGTTCGTAGATGCTTTTACAGATCCAATGATCGGAGGAATTTCTGATAGAAGTTCTACTCGTTATGGTAGAAGAATTCCTTACATGGCATTTGGTCTCTTTGGTTTTGCACTTGGTATCTTTTTACTTTTCAATGCACGCCTTGGAAGCAGTCAGTTTGCTCTATTTACACAACTTCTACTTTTTATAATTGTTACACGAATTAGTAGCACAATGTTTTTTATCCCCAGAGCCTCTTTAGGAGTAGAGATGATAAAAGGCTATGAGCAAAGAAATTTACTCCACGCTAGAGATAACAACTTCGGCATTCTCGGAACTGTTATTTTCTATAGTTCGATAGCCATAATTTTTGGAAGTAATTGGAATCAAAAGGATGGCTACGAAGCTGTATCTTTTATAGTGATTAGTCTCTTCTTAATTACAAGCCTATTTTCAGTTTTTCGTTTGAGAAATATCGAGTCTCAATTTGAGAAGACGACTGTAATTGACGAAACAAGACAGACAGGAGTAATCAAAGGACTTTTTGCGCTTTGGAAAAATGATTCGTGGCGTAATTTAATTATTGGCACCTCTCTATTCGGAATAGTAGGATCTTTATCGAGTGTCTTTAGTATATATATGATTAATTTCTTTTGGTTGTGGCTTCCGGATGAATTTACATTAATATTGGCTTTATCAGTTCCAGGGGCAATGATAGCTGCCTTGAGCGCAAATAAACTCTTGAAAAATAAGGATAAGAAAAGAACTGTTCTCGTTCTAACTTGTATTATGATTTCAATAGGGCCTTCTCTTACGATACTTAGAATAATAGACATCAAATTCGGTACAAATATACTTCCAGAAGTTGGTCTTGGTATTTACAGCATGCTTTTTATCTTAGTAGCCCTGCATTCATCCTTCATGGCTGGGGTAAGAATTATTAATGGTATTGTTTTTAGTTCAATGTTTTCTGATGTTGTCGAGGATCATCAAAAAAATACGCACGCAAGATCAGAAGGGTTAATTATTTCTGTGAATGGGCTCTCAGGGAAAATACTAGGAGGCGTTGGTATATTATTATCAGGAGTACTTTTATCTTTAGTAGGTTTTGGTGAGGAGAGTTCAATAGAGGAGAAGAGAGAGGCTGTCACCTCTTTAGCGATTTTCTCTACGGCCTTACTGTTTATAATTGCACCTATTTCTTTATTCTTCATTTCAAAATATAAAATTAATAAATCCATACATGAAGGCAATCTACAAGATTTGGGATATCAAACCGGAAGAGTTGAGGTTCAATAAGAATTTCTTAATTGATTTTATGAATTTGCGAGATTAGTCTGTGGTAATGGAATATCTAATTCTTTTATTGCTATTATTTTTACTAATTATTGTCTCTCTTACTCTATATTCAATAAGGACTAACTCAGGGAAAAATGAAGCCGAAAGCTCACTTATAGAAATTGATAAGTCTATTGAACTCCAGCAAACATCAATAAATGAGATTTCTAGAGACTTACAGTCATTTCAAGATCCTTTAAAAAAATTAAACAGATATCTTTCTGGAGGTACTTTAGCTGGTAAATTTGGTGAATGGTCTTTGGATGCAATTGTTAAAGATATTTTTAATTCCTCACAATTTGAAACTAATTATGAAGTTATTCCAGGATCAGGGAAAAGAGTTGAATTTGTTATTAAATTACCTGAAGGACTTCTATTGCCAATAGATGCAAAATTCCCCTCAGCTTTATTTGATAATTACATTGAATCTGCAGAAAGCGGTGAAGAAAGATTACAAAAAAAAGCTAAAGATGACATTAAAAGACACGTCATTAAAGATGCAGATGACATAAAAACAAAATACGTCCAAGACGGCATAACCATTGATTTAGGGATTATGTACATACCTAGCGAGGCCTTAATGCAAGTCATTGATTCAATTGACAAGCTAAGAGAGGAGCTCTTTAGGGATAAAAGAATTTTGATTATGGGCCCTAATTCTCTGGCTGCATATTTNATAAGTATACATATGGGATTTAGGACTCTTGCACTTAATGAGAGGGCAGGAGATGTAATGAATGAATTTGGAAAATTAAAAAAAGAATTTGAAAAGTTTAGCGGATCCACTGATGATTTGATTAAGAAAGTCGATGCCCTACAAAAATCAATAAGCGAATACTCAACTAGAGAGAGGCAAATGGAAAGAGCTATAGACAATATGGACAAACTAGATTCAAATTAATCAAAATGTCTTTTGAAAAAACTCATGATGAGATTGTTGAGCTACTTTCCGAAAATTCTGAACAACAATTCATTTTTTTGACAGGCGCAGCCGGCACAGGCAAAACAACTCTCCTAGAAAGAGTTAAAAATCAGCTATCATCCAAGAAGATGGTAGTTGCTCCTACAGGAATTGCTGCTTTGAATATTGGCGGCACGACAATAAATTCTGCCTTTAGAATTGGTTTTGACACAATTCCAAATATTACTAAATCTAAAGATCCAAGATTTTCAAAATTACTAAGGAATTTAGAGCTATTGATAATTGATGAGGTTTCGATGGTCAGGGCACCAATGTTAGATGCGATATCACAATCGCTCCAAATTCACCGAAATTCTGAAGAACCTTTTGGTGGAGTTCATGTATTGGCCTGCGGTGATCTGTTTCAATTACCTCCTATTATCAAAGAGAGTGAAGAAAGAATAATTTACGAAAAATATAATTCTATATATTTCTTTGATAGTCATTCATATAAAGATATGAAGCATGTAAGTTATTTCGAACTTACCGAATCTTTTAGACAAGAGGAAGATAAAAGGTTCTGTGAGCTCTTAAATAATATTAGGATAGGGAAAGATCTTGAGAGTACTATCAATCAGATCAACTCAAATTGTTTTGATCCTACACTCGAATCTGATTTTTATATGACATTAACTTCAAGAAAAAAAAGAGCTGAAGAATTAAACGAATATAAGCTGAATCATATAGATGGAGAAGAGGAGATTATAAAGTCCAAAGAATCAGGAGAGTTAAATGAGAATGACCTCCCGGCACCAAGAGATTTAAAAATAAAGGTCGGTGCAAATGTCATGTTTATTAAAAATGATCCAGATGGAAGATGGGTAAATGGAACATTGGGTGTTGTCACCGAATGCTTGGACAAGAAGAAAAAATCAATAAAAATCAAGATTAATAATAAAACGCATAAAGTTGAAAGAGAGGAATGGAATAAGGTTCGTTTCACTTACGATGAAGATTCCGATGAAGTTTTAGAGGAGGTAGTATCCTCATTTAAGCAATTTCCCATAAGACTAGGTTGGGCAGTTACCATTCACAAATCTCAAGGATTAACGTTAGAAAGCTGCTCTGTAGACCTTGGTTCTGGCGCATTTGCTACCGGACAAGCTTACGTCGCTTTGAGTAGATGTAAAAATTTAAATTCTTTGCATTTACAAAGAGAGCTAAAGGTTTCTGATGCCTTAGTAGATCCTGATATTATTGATTTTCATAATCTCCACTTAAGTAAGTAGATACAAGGCATATTACTTCGGGTCAATTGGCGTAGGACTGGGAACTTCATTTTGAATAATTTCAGCTGCAGACAGACATAAATCTTCACGATACAGACCTGAATAGATTTGTATACCAGAAGGGTGACTATCCACTACATCCATAGGCAACGAAACAGAAGGTATACCTAAACAGTTTCCAGGCGTAATGAAATTGAAACTTTCTCTGAGAGTGGGTACTCCTATGTCTGGATCTAAATCAGTATCAATTGGCCAAGGCCTATTAGCCCATGTTGGGCCTATACACACCTGATAATTATCCAAAAAAGATGACCAAACTCTCCTAAGTCTATCTCTTTCAACTAATGCTTCGTAAAGAGTAAGAGGATCATTATGTGATTGTTCGGCAAACCGGTGAAGATACGCTTCAGTCTTCGGTTGAAAGGTGTTTTCAGGAATAGCATCTAGCATTCCGCTATTGAGTACTTTCAACCAAATGTTGTAAACATGGTCTACTTCAGGGGCATCCACCTCTTCAATTATCCATCCTTTGTCTTCAAGAATTTTTGCTGCCTTTTCTATAGCTTCTACGTTTGCCTTTGCAATTTCATGATTTGGAAGCGATTTGACGATTGCGGCTTTTGGATTTTCAGGAACATAACCATTGAACTCAACACTTATCGATCTCGGGTCATCTACGTGCCTTCCTGCCATAATTAGAAGACCGTTCTTCAAGTCTTCAACTGATCTTGCCATCGGTCCTTCCGCATAAAATTCACCTGCAATGCCTCTATCTTGAAATCCTTCAATTGTCCTTACAGCCGGTATTCTTCCTACGGAGGGCTTTAGAGACGCTATTCCGCAGCAGTAAGCTGGATTTCTCAAAGAACCGCCTATATCATTTCCTAAACCAAATGGACTCATTCCACTTGCAATCGCTGCAGCCTCTCCTCCACTTGATCCACCAGGTGTAAGCTTTTTATTCCAAGGGTTAAAAGTTCTTCCTCTGAGTGGATTATCTGTATCAAGTCTAAGACCTAATTCAGGAAGATTGGTCCTGCCGATTGGTATTGCTCCACTTTCAAGCATCCTATCAATGATAGGAGCATTTTTTGTAGGAAAAGAATCTTCTAAAAGCTTTAGACCATTTGTTGTTGGCACTCCCACATAATCTATATTCTCTTTTACGGTTATTGGTACTCCATGAAAAGGTCTTTTTCTAAGGTCTTCAGAGGCCTTATCAGCTGCTTCAGCCATAGACATGGCAGAATCTTCGAGAACAATAGTAATTGCATTTATTTCAGGATTAACTTCTTGAATTCTATTCAGATGAGCTTCAACAACTTCTCTAGAAGATACATCTTTTTTACTAATTAGTGTTGCAAGCTCAGATGCACTTTTGAGAATGAGTTCATTCATATTATCTCTTAGAGAATATTAATCTTCTCGGCAACTACTTTTTCCAAGTAGGCTGAAGGCTTAAATTCAGGACCAAGTTCTTTCTCGGCTTTTTGTAACCATTCAAGAATCTTATCGTAGCCTATCAGATTGCCATAGAACATAGGACCACCTTCGTATACTGGCCATCCATATCCATTTGTCCAAACAATATCTATATCACTTGCTCTAATAGCCATTCCTTCTTCTAAGATTTTGAAGCCTTCATTGATCATTGGATACAAACATCTTTGAAGAATTTCTTCTTTAGAAATATCTCTCATTTGAACCTGTCTTTCTTCTCCAAATTTCTTGATAATTTCCTCAACTTCTGGATCTGGCGATTTATTTCTATTTTCATCATAGGTATAGAACCCTTTGCCTGATTTCTGACCTAATCTGCCTGCCTCACATAGAACGTCTCTCAACGTTTCTCCGTTCGATGTATCTTTATTCCAGCCAATATCTAAGCCTGCTAGATCAGACATTGCAAATGGACCCATTGGGAAACCAAAATCAAACAGTGCATCATCAATATCCCAGGGAAGGGCACCTTCCAAGATAAGCTTGTTCGCTTCTCTCTGTCTTTGTGCAAGTATTCTATTACCAACAAATCCTGGACATACACCTACTACTGCAGCGATCTTCTGTATCTTTTTCGCTATTGCAAGAGAACTTGCCACGACTGATTTGGAAGTTTTATCACCTCTAACAATTTCTAAGAGTCTCATTACATTAGCTGGACTGAAGAAATGAAGACCTATCACATCTTCCGGTCTACTAGTTTCAGCAGCAATTTCATTTACATCTAATGCAGAAGTGTTTGAAGCCAGGATAGCACCGTCCTTACATATTCCATCCAATTGTTTGAATATATCTTTTTTTAGATCCATATTTTCAAACACAGCTTCAATAATAAGATCTTGAGAATCGAGTGCATCTAGAGAAATTTGACCATTAATGAGCGCCATTCTTTCTTCGACTTGTTCATTTGTTATTCGCCCCTTTGCAGCTGTGTTCTCATAATTTTTTCTGATAATACCCAAGCCTTTGTCTAATCTTTCCTGACTTTGTTCAATGATTGTTACTGGGATGCCAACATTGGCAAAGTTCATGGAAATACCACCGCCCATAGTTCCAGCTCCAATCACACCCACACTATTTATTTCCTTAAGAGGAGTGTCTTTCTCGATGTCTGGGATTTTTGTGACTTGTCTTTGAGCAAAGAATATATATCTTTGTGCCGCTGACTGAGAGCCAGTCATCAGTTTCATAAATAAATCTTGCTCAACTTTTAATCCTTCTTCAAAGGGTAAGTTGACTGCAGCCTCTACGCACTGAATATTATATTCAGGAGCAAGAAAACCTCTTGTCTTTCTTAGAATTGATTTTCTAAATTCAGTAAACAGAGCATCATTACCCTTATCATCTTTTATTTTGTCATCAGCATCTCTTACTTTTACTAAAGGTCTGCCTTCGGAAACAATCTTATTAGCAAAATTAATCGCATCATTTTCAAGTTCACCTTCATTTGCCATTTCATCAACAAGACCCATAGCAAGACATTGATCTGCAGGAACGTGTTCTCCGCTTGTCATCATGACTAAAGCTTTTTGAGCCCCCACAATTCTTGGTAATCTCTGTGTTCCACCAGCCCCTGGTAAAAGTCCCAAGTTAACCTCTGGAAGACCACATTTTGCTGAAGGCACAGCTATGCGGTAATGACATGTTAGTGCCACCTCTAATCCACCTCCCAAAGCTGTTCCGTGTATCGCAGCAATAACTGGTTTTGGAGAATTCTCTATCATGTCCTGTACATCATAAAGTGAAGGGCCCTTCGGTGCTTGACCAAACTCAGTGATATCAGCTCCTGCAATGAAAGTTCTTCCTTCGCAAATAATTACTATAGATTTTACAGATCCATCTTCTATAGCAGCACTAACCCCATTATTTAATCCTTCTCTTACATTTGCAGATAAAGCATTTACGGGAGGAGAATTTAGAGTGATAACTGCAACTTCACCTTTGATTTCTAAGTTAGTAACTTCGTTTATGGTAGGCATATTTTGTTCCTTAATATTTTTAATCGGTCGTCTATGCTAGCTTAAATAGTGCTTAAAAAAAATATTATTTATCTCTCTTGGTTATCATGTAATATTCAACGTAGTCATATGTACACCAAATTAAGGAAATAAATGTCAGATCGAATAGAATACGGAAATCTAAAGGTTTCAAAAGAACTTGATAATTTTTTGAGAAAAGAAGTAGTACCAGAGATTGATGTTGATCCTGAAAACTTCTGGAAATCTTTTGAAAAAGTTTTAGAAGAGTTTGGGCCAAGAAATAAAGAGCTTTTAGAGAAAAGAGAGACCATTCAAAAGCAAATAGACGATTGGCACATAGCCAAAAAGGATGAAGGTCATAATCATGAAGAATATCTTAATTTTCTCAAAGAAATAGGTTACCTAATCGATGAAGGAGAGGATTTTCAAATCACAACACAAAATGTTGATGATGAGATAAAGAAAGTAGCTGGGGCTCAATTAGTAGTTCCGGTTATGAATGCCAGATTCTCATTAAATGCTGCCAATGCTAGGTGGGGTAGCCTTTATGATGCTCTATATGGTACTGANATGATCTCTGAGGACGGCGGCGCTGAGAAGTCAGGACCCTACAATCCTGTTAGAGGAGAAAAGGTTATAGAATTTTCTAAGAGTTTTTTGGATGATACCGTTCCTTTATCTAATGTCAGCTTTAGTGAGGTAACCGGGTTTTCNGTTGAAAATGGGACCTTGAAAGTTAATACAAGCGGTCAAGCAACTGATTCTTTAAAAAATCAATCACAATTTATAGGCTATACAGGAGACCCAGATAGTCCATCAGGAATATTGTTAAAAAACAATAATTTACACATAGAAATTCAAGTTGATCCTGAAGACTCAGTGGGAAGAGATGATCCTGCTAACATTAAAGATGTAGTGCTCGAATCTGCCGTAACTACTATTCAGGATTTAGAGGATTCCGTAGCTGCTGTTGATGCAGAAGATAAATCTTTAGCATATAGAAACTGGTTGGGTTTGATGAAAGGTGATTTGAAGGAATCTTTCATGAAAGGGGGAGAAGAAATGACTCGCTCATTGAATAACGATAGAACTTACTTCGACATAGATGGAAATGATATGACTCTTCCTGGTAGAAGCGTTCTCCTAGTCAGAAATGTTGGTCATTTGATGACTAATCCTGCAATTCTTGATGCGAACGGAAACGAAGTGCCTGAAGGAATTATGGATGCAATGTTTACAATTTGTATTGGTAAACATGATCTGCAAAAGAAGGGACAACTTGCTAACTCAAGGACTGGAAGTATATATATAGTGAAACCAAAAATGCATGGTCCTGAAGAGGTTCAATTTACTTGTGATCTATTTGCTAGAGTTGAAGAGGAGCTGGGTCTTGCTCCACTGACTGTAAAGGTAGGGATCATGGACGAAGAAAGAAGAACTACTGTAAATCTTAAAGAATGTATAAGAGTTGCGAGCGATAGAGTTATATTTATTAATACAGGATTTTTAGATAGAACGGGAGACGAAATACATACTAGTATGGAGGCAGGTCCTGTAATTCCGAAAGCGCAAATGAAGCAGCAGCCTTGGATCAATGCATATGAAGACTGGAATGTTGATGTGGGTCTTGAAACTGGCTTTAGAGGAAAAGCACAGATTGGAAAAGGTATGTGGGCTATGCCGGACGAAATGCTTGGAATGTATGAAAATAAATCTATGCACCCTGAAGCAGGTGCTAATTGTGCTTGGGTACCTTCACCAACTGCAGCAACATTGCACGCTATTCATTATCATCAAGTTTCAGTTCCAGAGCGTCAAAAGGACTTACTCACAAGAACACGGGCAAATTTAAAAGATATCTTATGCATACCTTTATTAGAAGATCCGGATAGCTTAAGCGCTGATGATATTCAGGCCGAACTTGATAATAACTGCCAGGGAATATTGGGTTACGTGGTGCGGTGGGTAGACATGGGTGTAGGATGTTCTAAAGTCCCAGATATTAATAATATTGGACTAATGGAAGATAGGGCAACTTGTAGAATCTCAAGTCAACATATTGCCAATTGGCTACACCATGATCTTTGTTCCGAAGAACAAGTTATAGCAACCATGAAAAAAATGGCAGCTATAGTTGATGAGCAAAATGCTGGAGATCCTGAATATACCAATATGGCGCCTAATTTTGATGGTGTCGCCTTTTCTGCAGCGGTTGATCTCGCGATTAAGGGAAGAACACAACCTAGCGGTTATACAGAACCCATTCTGCACTCCAAAAGATTAGAATTTAAGTCATAGTTAGACATCAATTTGACCTTTTTGGTCTATTCTTTAGACTAGGTAGAGAGTCGGGGTTTTTATGAAAAAAGTGTTTTTTTTAAGTCATCTTTTGCTTTTAAGCATTTCTTTTTATGGTTCCGAAAATTACTTCAGCTGCGATCCAAAAAAATTCTTATCAGAGGGCATGCTTGAAAAAGTAAAACTTCACAGAGAGTCAGCTTTTAATATTTGTTTGAGTTGTAATGGGCAATCTTGTAATTTTAAGAATGAATTAATTTCTGACGATAAAAGTTTATCTATTTGTAAGCGCCTATTCTGTGTGCCTTCTTTTGCTAGCAGAGGCTTCGAAATNCCTGCCGCAACTCCTAGAGGAGAAAGCGCATTTAAATTTCAATACGTTATATCAACCGAGGGCAGGATCAAGGATGTCGATATAACCTCAGTTGAAGGAGTCTTTTCTTCAAGAGACGCTAAGGAATTCATTAAGGCTTTAACTAGAAAAACAAAATTTATTCCCATTACATATGAAAATAAAACATATGAACTCAGAGGATTGCAATCGGAAATGAATGTAAATACGAGACTAGGATACGAATGAGTAAGAAAGGCTATTGGATAACTCTGTGTCATGTCACTGATGTTGATAAGTATGGGGAGTATATAAAGCTGGCAGGTCCTGCGATTGAGAAGTATAGCGGTAAATTTTTGGCAAGAGGAGGAAATCAAGAAAAGCTGGAAGGTGACTCATATGAAAGAACCGTTGTGGTTGAGTTTGAAACTTTTCAGGCCGCTTTAGATGCATATCACTCTGAAGAGTATAAAAAAGCCCTTGAATACTCCTCAGATTCTTCAAAAAGGCATTTAGTNGTTGTAGAAGGATTGTAAAATTTTGGAAATACTCTTCTTGCTACTGGCTTTTTTAGCTGCGTTTATGGCGGGG
>JGI24820J26691_1000085_pt1 | contig 22700 bp, 20 predicted proteins | sample METZYME_5_50m_FD_26691 | JGI IMG/M metagenome (IMG submission 26691) | reverse complement strand
GTAGATGCCAGAGTAGTTCTTAAAAATAATTTTGACTCTCTATTAACAAAGTATCCTAACATTGTAATATTTGGTGAGGATACTGGAAAAATTGGGGATGTGAATCAGGGATTAGAGGGTATGCAAATAAAATATGGTACTGATCGTGTTGATGATAGAGGAATAAGAGAAGCTACCATTGTAGGGGAAGGTATTGGTCTAGCTATGAGAGGTTTTAGACCTATAGCAGAAATTCAATACCTTGACTATCTAATGTTTGCATTACAAACACTAAGTGACGATTTAGCAACGGTTTCATATAGATCCGTAGGCAAACAATTAGCACCGCTAATTGTAAGAACAAGAGGACACAGATTAGAAGGAATGTGGCACGCTGGCTCTCCTATGGGAATGATTTTGAATTCACTTAAGGGTATGCTTATTTTAACACCCAGAAATATGGTTCAAGCTGCAGGCATGTATAATACACTTTTATCATGTTCAGATCCTGCATTAATTATTGAGCCACTAAATGCCTACAGATTAAAAGAGAAAGAGCCTACGAATCTCGGCGAATTTAATGTTGCTTTGGGGCATGTTGAATTTATGTCAAAAGGAAAGGATATTACTGTTGTCTCTTACGGATCTACATTGAAATTAGTCGAAAAAGCGATGATCGAGCTTTTAAATCATGAAATTGAAATTGAACTAATAGATCTGCAAACTTTAATTCCATTAGATATTAATAGGGACATTGTTAAAAGTTTAGAAAAAACAAACAAAATTATTGTAATTGATGAAGATTTTCCTGGTGGTGCCTCCTCACACATCCTGAAAGTTGTATTGGAAGATCACGATGGGTTTAAATTCTTGGATTCAAAGCCNATCACCTTAACATCCAAGGAGCATAGACCACCTTATGGTTCTGATGGAGATTATTTTTCAAAACCCTCTGTTGATGATATTTTTGAATCATGCTACAAAATAATGCATGAATATAATCCTAAAAAATATCCATTAACTTTTTAATTGATTATTTCGCTAACAAGTTGATTTATGAGATTATTTGAGTTACCCTCATAATTTATGCCTTTACTTTTTAAATCATAGCTATTAAGAATTCTTAAAATTTTAACAACTTCTCTAATATTGTAATTTTTAGAAGCTATGAGGTAATCATTAATAAAGAAGTAATTAATTCCTAATGTTTTTGAAATTGAGCTTGGGTTATCATTGTTTAGTGTGTGTATTTGAAAAATATTTGTAAAATAATTGTGTAATGTTGATAATATTTGCTGTATTGAGAATGAAGAGTTTTTTGAAAAATAATTTGAAATTTTATAAACTTGGCTGTAATTCTTTTTTCCAATCTCATTTTGAAGCTCAAATAAATTGTAGTCATTATTAATTCCAAAATGCTCTATTATAACATCGCTGTTAACAATTGACCCTAACTTATTTAAAGCTAGCTTTTCTAATTCAATATTCACTTTGCTGAGATTGTTGCCAGTTCTTTCTCTTATTAATTCACAAATTTTATAGTCAATTTGAAAACCAAACCTTTCTGCCATAAATTTAATCCATGATGCCATTTTATTATCATATATTTTTTTAAAATCGTAAATGATACCAAGCTCAAATATTTTTTTTAATTCATTTTTTTTTCTCTCAATTTTAACACCAGAAGTACAAATTACCAAGACTGTGGANTTTGGAATATTTTTTATTTGCGATATGTTTTTGATAATATCATTNAGAATTTTATTACCACCCTTTACAATTATTAATTGTCTCTCTCCCATCATTGGAAATTTTTTGGCAATTAGTAATACATCTTCAAATTTTATTTCATTTCCAAAAAACAAATATTGATTAAAGTCTTTTTGATCCTCAGGAATTATTTTTTTTATTTTTTCTGTGAAGTCATTTGAGAAAAATATTTCCTCGCTGTTTATTATATATAAACTTTCAAAAAAATTATTTTTAATTTTTTTTAATACTTCTTTATATTCTTCTACATTTGAAATGACACTCATGATTGAATTAAACTTCTCTAATAAATATAGACATAAGATAAATTTAATTGATAATAAAAAATATATTTTTGATCCTGTAAGAAAAAAAAATATTTTATTAACTAATGAAGAATGGGTTAGACAAAATGTTATTTCATTTTTAAATAAAGATTTACATATACCACTGTCTCATATCGCAGTTGAAAAAGGATTTGTATTTAATAAATTAAAAAAGAGATTTGATCTAGTTGTTTTTGATATTAACGGAAAATTGAAAATTCTTATTGAATGTAAATCACCTAATATTAATCTAGGTCAGAAATCTTTGGATCAATTACTTATTTATAATATGAAGCTTAATTCAAAATATTTAATGTTATCTAATGGCCTAAGACATATATTTATGAAATTTGAGACCAGTAATTTTACAACCATCAAAAATTTACCTACATATTCAGAGTTATGACTTTTGCTATCGCGATATTAAATCATAATGGATCTATACTATTAAGAAGGTTTATACCCAAAATAATTCAAAATTGTGAGGGTGCTAATATATATTTGATTGATAATAACTCAACTGATTCATCGGTTAATTTTATTAAGAAAAATAACTCCGAAATAAAAATCATAAGCCTTGACTCAAACTATGGTTATGCTGAAGGATATAATAAAGGGATCCAAGAAATCAATGAGGATGTAATTATTTTACTTAATAATGACGCAGTATTTTTAGAAAAAAACTCATTTNATGAGTTATGTAAAACATTTACNTTAAATAAAGATATTTCTATAGCTCAACCACGAATTATTGATTATAATTTTCAAGAAAAATATGAATATGCAGGTGCATCAGGAGGTTATTTAGATTTGCTTTGTTATCCTTTCTGTAGAGGACGGATACTTAACAATATTGAGACCTCAAAAAAATATAGAACAACCAGGGAGATTTTCTGGGCCTCAGGATCATGTTTTGCAATTAGAAAAGATACATTTAATGAGCTTGGTGGTTTTGATCAGGATTTTTTTTGTCATATGGAAGAGATTGACTTATGCTGGAGGTTAAAGAATAATAAACCGGAATCAAAAATTATCACTGCTGGAAAATCTAAAGTATATCATATTGGAGGTGGTACTATGCAATATGATAACCCAAAAAAAAATTATTTAAACTTTAGAAATTCAATTATGATGATGATTAAAAATCTTCCTTTAGTCTCCTTAGTACCAATTATAATTCTAAGATTTGTATCGGATTTTTTTATTATGCTTTTCTCAATGCTAACATTAAATTTAAATCTCTCATTTTCTATCTTGTCAGCCTATGCATACAATATAATTAATGCTAGAAATAATTTTAAAAAAAGAACAGAATCTAAAAAGACAAATAATTACTATCATACAAAGTCAATACTGATATCATATTATATTTTTGGTAAAAAGACTTTTTCAAGCTTAAAATAGAGCTTGATTGAAATAAATTTTAGTATTTTTAGTTATAAATCTTAAATCATGAAATACAATTATATTTTACTTGTCCTAATTCTTTTATCTTCATGTGTTTCACAAAAGAAATATGCTGAATTAGAGGCAACAAATCAAAAAAATCTTAATCTATTGAATTCTGCTACTGTTAAATTAAATTCTTGTTTGGATGAAAAAGCTACGGCTGAAGCCAATTCAAAGGCTTTGCAAGAGCAAATAGCTTTCCTAAAGGCTAATAATCAGGATTTAATAAATAATATGGGTAATCTAACTACATTATCTCAAAAAGGGGCTGAGAACCTCGAAAAGTCATTAGAAAGTCTAAAAGAAAAAGATTTAGTAATAAGAACCATGCAAGATGCTGTAACACGAAGAGATTCCGTGACATTAGCACTAGTTACAAGTCTAAAAGGTGCTTTTATTGATATAAGTGATAATGATATTGAAATTAATGTCGAGAAAGGAGTTGTATTTATATCAATTTCTGACAAATTACTATTCAATAGCGGAAGTTATTATGTTTCTGATAGAGCAAAAGAAGTACTAGGAAAAGTAGCACAGGTCGTATTAGATAAACCAGAAATTGAATTTATGGTGGAAGGACATACCGATGATGTGCCAATTCAAAATGAGGTTCTACAAGACAACTGGGATTTAAGTGTTAAACGAGCAACATCTGTTGTGAGAGTTCTTCAAAATGACTTTGGAGTACCACCAGAGAGGATGACAGCTGCTGGTCGAAGTTCTTACATTCCTGTAGCAGATAATGAAACTAGTGAGGGAAAAGCTAAAAACAGAAGAACTAGAATTGTTGTTTTACCTAAATTAGATCAGTTTTATGATTTAATTGAACAAGGAATGCAAGCTGCAACCAATTAAAAAAATCTTAATAATTATTTATATGAAAAATATATACTTACTACTTTTTTCGACAATACTGTTTGTTGGATGTAATACAAATCCTAACTATGAAAAGAATTTAGAAACTGCAAAAAAGCTTTTTGAATTACATGGTGAGGAAGATTTAGATGCTCAGTTGGCACTAATCAGTAAAGACATAGAATCTACAACTGCCTTCTATGGTGCTGAATCAGTTGGTTACGATCAATATGTTAATATGTTAAAAGGCTACCACGCTGCCTTTGACGATATAAAATATACTGCGAATGTATGGCTACCAGGAACTGATCAAGAAGGTAATTTAGATGGAAGTGTTAGAACTTACGGAAATTGGTCAGGAATTAATGTGTCAACCGGTAAAGTACTTGATTTAAATGGTTATTGGTATATGAATTTTGATGAAGAGGGTAAAATAATCGCCCAGGGTGATTTTTTTGATTTCGGTGGAATGATTGACGCTGTCTATCCAAAAAATCTGGTTTTTATTGAAGTTGATGTTAAAAAGGGTAAAAAACAAGAAATCATAGATCTTTTAAACACAGACAAGGATTACCTACTACTATGGCTTATGATGGAGCAATTAGATATGAAATGGCCTTTAACGATGATACTTATACTCTTCACCTTGTTGGTACTTGGGAGAGTTATGAAAAGTATAATGATTATCTAAATTGGAGATTAAATGAGGATGATTTCATAAAAAAAATGGCTCCCTTAATGAATGGTGGTGAAAATGGATTAAAAGTTTCACAACCTAATTCAAGTTACCAATCATTTTAAATTATTCTTTTAATTTTATTAAAGGGGCTTTAATGCCCCTTTTTTTTATTTTATTATTTTCAATTTTGCAAACTTCAGCAATATTTTTTTCTCACCACCAACCTTAAAATTAATTTTCGCTCTAATGTTATCACCTTCACCTTCAATATCCTCAACAATTCCTTCGCCAAAGCGTTCATGATAAACTTTTTGATTGAGGTTGATATTAATTAGAGGATTTTTAATGTTAGAGACGAAATCAGTTTTTATTTTTTTTAACTTTTTAAATGGAAGTTTTTTAAGCCTTAATTTATTTTCATTAATTTTTTGTCTAATAAAATTTTTATCAACATTTATATTGTTCACAAATTTCATATCGATTTCACTCAAGAACCTACTTGGTTCACAGTCAATAATATTACCCCACTTAAATCTTTGTTCACAGTGACTTAAAATTAGTTTTTCTTTTGCCCTGGTCATGGCCACATAAAATAACCTTCTCTCCTCCTCTATCTCCTCTCGAGAATTGATACTCATGATTGAGGGAAATAAATTTTCTTCTAAACCAACCACATAAACTATCGGAAATTCCAAACCTTTAGCCATGTGAATAGACATCAGCGATACCTTTTCGCTTTGTATTTCCTTATCTGTCTCAGAGTATAAAGCGACATCTTGTAAGTATTTTGAAAGAGAATTGTCTCCTTCAAATATTTCAAGTTGTTGTTCAATAAAATCATTAACACCATTTAATAATTCCTCGATGTTCTCAAGTCGGTTCATTGATTCCAATGTTCCATCGTTTCTGTAAAAATCGATTAATTTAGTCTTGTGTATGACTAAATTGGATGTTTCGTAAGCGTTATTCTTACTAGAAAATATTTTAAAACTTAAAATCAGGTTTTTGAAATCCTCAAGTTTTTGGATTGTTCCTGATCTAAAATTTTTACTATAGCGATCAATTTTTGAGATTGCATCAAAAATACTTACATCATGTTTATTTGATAGTATCACTAACTTATCCATTGTCGTCTGGCCAATTCCTCTGGGGGGGAAATTTATTATTCTTCTNAGGCTTTCTTCATCATTTAAATTTTCAATTAGTCTTAAATAGGCAAGCACATCTTTTATTTCTTTTCTTTGATAGAATGAGACACCCCCAAAAACCTGATAATCTATATTTATTTTTCTTAGCGCATCTTCAATTGATCTTGATTGAGCATTAGTTCTGTACAGTACCGCAAAACTTGAGTTTTTTAGTTGATAATTATTTTTTAATTCAAAAATATTTGATGAAACGTATCTGCCCTCTTCTGAGTCAGATAAAGATTTATTTAATAGTATTTTATCGCCTGTATCATTATCCGTCCAAATTGTTTTATCTAGTTTTAACTTGTTGTGGTTAATCAAAGAATTTGCAGCTTGTACTATATTTTTTGTAGACCTGTAATTTTGTTCAAGTTTATAAGATTTAGAGTCAGGATAGTGTTTTTTAAAGTTTAATATATTGTCAATATTAGCACCTCTGAAGCTGTAAATGCTCTGTGAATCATCTCCAACAACACACAGGTTTTCATGTCGATCTGCCAATGCTTTAACTATCAAATATTGTGAGTAATTCGTGTCTTGATACTCATCGACTAAAATATATTTGAACTTCTCTTGGTATTTACGCAAAGCCTCGGGGCTCTTTTTAAGGAGTTCATTCGTCTTTAATAGCAAATCATCAAAGTCCATTACACTAGCTTTAAAACATCTTCTAACGTATTCTTTATAAATCTTACCAAACTGTTCCCTTTTTGAGGATTTATCTATCTCAATTAACTCAGGATTATTATAGTAACCTTCAACAGAGATAAAATTATTTTTCAACGACGATATTCTGTTCTTGATAACCTTTGCTTTGTAGTTATCTTTATCAAGCTTAAATTCTTTAATAATATTAGAAATTAATTTTTCAGAGTCATAGCTATCATAAATTGTAAAATTTGATGGATACCCAATTATGTGAGCCTCAGACCTTAAAATTCTAGCAAAGATCGAATGAAAAGTTCCCATCCATAGATTTCTTGAAATAGACTCACTAGTAATTTGAGATATTCTTTTTTTCATCTCTAATGCGGCTTTGTTGGTAAAAGTCAATGCTAGTATATTGAATGGGTCAACTCCTTGATTTATTAAATGTATTATTCTGTAGGTTAGAACTCTAGTTTTTCCAGATCCAGCTCCGGCTATAACGATTAATGGCCCATCTTTGTGAAGAACAGGTAGTTTTTGTTCTTCATTAAGATTTTCGAGATAATTATTCAATTCAGTATTCTAGTAGAAATATTATTTTTAAAGTTAATAAATTAAATTTGAGATGTGAAAGATACCAAGTTAAATACTTCAATAGAATTCATCAAAGGTATTGGTAAAATAAGAGCGAAAATTTTAAAAGATGAAATTGGTGTCAAAAATTGCTTTGATCTATTAAATTACTATCCTTATAAATACCTGGATAGATCTAGATTTTATAAGATTAATGAGTTAACCGACTCGAACATTTATGTTCAAATAATCGGTGTATTCAAAAATATTTCATACAAGAAGTCTGGCAATAAATATCGAATTGAGGGAGTATTTTTTGATGGTGAAAAAAGTATTAAAGTTTTATGGTTTAAAGGTTTAAGCTGGATTGAAAAATCAATCATACTAAAATCCAAATATGTGCTATATGGAAAATTAAATTGGTTTGAAAATAGTCCATCATTTGTACATCCAGATTTTGAAAAGTTTGAAAGTTTTAAAAAAAAATCAATAAATCTGCAACCGGTTTATTCAACTACAGAAAAATTAACAAATTCAGGAATATCAAATAAATATTTTATTAAAATTATAAAAGCATTATTTAATTTTTTGGGTAATCAATTCGATGAAAATTTAAATGAGTCCTTAAATAAGAAGTATAAATTAATTTCACCAAAATTAGCTTATCAAAATATACATTTTCCCTCAGACAAGAAATCCTTAGAGGATGCCAGATATAGACTTAAGTTTGAAGAACTTTTTTTTAATCAACTTAAATTTAAGTTAACACATTCCATGGTAAAAAATAATAGTAGCGGTTATTACTTTCCCAACGTTGGAATAAATTTCAATAGTTTTTACAACGAGAATTTAAATTTTGAATTAACTAATGCTCAAAAAAGAGTTGTTAAAGAAATTAGACAAGATTTCTCATCAAAAAAACAGATGATAAGATTACTGCAGGGTGATGTTGGTTCAGGGAAAACAATAGTTGCATTGATGTCAATGTTAATTTCAATCGATAATGGATATCAAACTTGTCTCGTTGCCCCTACCGAGATTTTAGCTTTTCAGCACTTTAATAACATAAAAAATAGTTTAAAAGATTTAGCGATCAATATTAAAATCTTGACAGGATCAACAAAAAGATCAGATCGAAGGATAATATTAAGTGAATTGTTTGATGGATCTTTAGATATTTTGATTGGAACTCATGCATTGTTCGAGGATAATGTTGTGTTTAAAAATCTTGGTTTTGCAGTCATAGATGAGCAACACAGGTTTGGTGTTAAACAACGATCTAAAATTTGGAAAAAAAATAATCCCCCTCCACACATATTAATTATGACTGCAACACCAATTCCAAGAACACTTACAATGAGTTTATATGGTGATTTAGATTTATCAGTAATTGATGAGCTTCCCCCAGGAAGAAAGGATGTGATAACTGTCAGAAGAAAAGATAGTAATCGTTTAAAAGTTTTTGGTTTTTTAAAAGATCAAATTAAAAAAGGAAGACAAATTTATATAGTTTATCCACTAATTGAAGAATCAAAAAAAATGGATTTAAAATTCCTTAAAGATGGATATGAAAGTATCCTCAGAGAATTTGATCAAAAAAAATATTCAATTGGTGTCATGCATGGGAGAATGAAAACACCAAATAAGGATTTCGAAATGAAACAATTTTCCGAAGGTAAAACAGATATATTAGTTTCCACCACTGTAATAGAAGTAGGTGTAAATGTTCCCAACGCAGCAGTAATGATAATTGAAAATGCTGAAAGATTTGGCCTCTCTCAACTGCATCAACTCAGAGGAAGGGTTGGGAGAGGAAAGTATGATAGTTATTGTATACTTATGACAAAGGATAAAATATCAGATGAAGCAAGGATAAGAATTGATGCCATGGTTGAAACAAATGACGGTTTTAGAATTTCAGAGGTTGATTTAAAATTGAGAGGACCCGGCGATATATTAGGTACTCAACAAAGTGGAATCNTAGATTTCAAAATAGCAGATATTATTCAAGATGAAAATATTTTGTCTGATGCATCTAAGGACGCATCAAAGTTGTTAAAGAATGACCCAAAATTAATTCTTAATGAAAACTATAATATTCGAAGATTTATTTTAAACAATCCTATCAATAAATCCTGGAAGGAAATTGGTTAATTTATAATTGTTACTTTATATTTACTGAAATGAATATTTCATATAAATGGTTAAATGATCTCCTAGATTTCAATCTTAGTGTAGAAGAAACATCGGATTTATTGACAGACATAGGCTTAGAAGTAGAAAAAACCCTAAACTACATAAACCCTCTAACAGANTTATCAAAACTCTTAGTAGGAGAGGTAATAGAATGCTATAAGCATCCAAATGCAGATAGACTTAAACTTACAAAAGTTGATATAGGCTTAAAAAATAATTTNAATATTATATGTGGAGCTCCCAATGTTGAGGTTGGGCAAAAAGTTGTTATAGCGCCAGTTGGATGCNAACTTACAACAATCAATAATGAATCATTTAAAATAAAAAAATCTAAAATCCGAGGTATTGAAAGCGAGGGAATGATTTGTGCTGAAGATGAGATTGGAGTTGGAAATGATCATGAAGGCATTATAGTTTTAAAAGATAAATGTAAAGTTGGTGATTCAGTTGATAAAGTTTTCAAAAAATTTAAGGACCATATTTTTGAAATTGGATTAACGCCAAACAGATGTGATGCTATAAGTCACTACGGTGTTGCTAGGGACCTCAGAGCCGCTCTCTCCTACAGAAATGGTAGCAAAAATGAACTGATTCTGCCATCTATTCTAAACTTTACAAATTTGCGCTTGGCTCCTTCGATAACAATTGATATAAATGATTCTAATCTTTGCAATAGATTTTGTGGTGTTATTATCAAGGATTTAAAAATTCAGCCAAGCAAGAAAAAAATTGTTAATAGATTAAATTCAATTGGCTTAAATTCAATTAATAATGTTGTTGATATTACTAACCTTGTAATGCATGAGCTAGGACAACCATTGCATGCATATGATTTAGATAAAATAAAATCTGCTAAGATTGAAATCAAAAGACTTAAATCAGGAACGAAATTTACTACTCTTGATGGAGATGAAATTAATCTTCATGAGGATGATTTAATGGTTTGTGATGGAAACACACCCATGTGTATTGCAGGAGTCTATGGTGGAAAAAATCATGGTGTTTCTAACACAACATCAACAATTTTTTTAGAAAGTGCTTTTTTTAATCCTATATCTGTACGCAAGACTTCCAAAAGACATAACATTAATACTGATTCCTCTTACAGATTTGAAAGAGGAGTTGATATTGATATGGTTGAATATGCTTTGAAAAGAGCTGCTGCTTTAATTTTAGAGAATTGTGAGGGTGAAATAATTTGTGATATAATAGATGAATATCCGAACAAAACTCAGGACAAGAATGTAGTTATAAACTTTGAGAAAATTAATAGTTTAATTGGATATGAAATTGATAAATTAAAAATTAAATCAATTCTTAATCTACTTGATTTTAAAATTAATAATGTCAATGACATTTCTGCTGGTGTAACTATTCCCCACTATAGACATGATGTCGAGAGAGAATGTGATGTGGTTGAAGAAATATTAAGAATTCATGGGTATAATAATATTCCTGAGGATGAACATGCAAAATTTTCTATATCAAATCTTAGTAACAGTAGCCATAAATATCAAAATATCATCTCCGATTACTTATCCTCTGTCGGATTTAATGAAATAATGAATAATTCATTAGTACCAGAAAATTTAAATTCAAAACAAAAAAATCAAATTTTTTTAAAGAACTCACTTAGTAAGGATATTTCAATTATGAGACCNAACCTTTTGGATGGCTTTCTAAATTCAATNGCATATAATCTNAATAGAAAAAGTAACTCAAATAATATGTATGAATTTGGTTCTNTATATCATAAATCAGGAGCTAAATACATAGAAAAGAAAGTTCTTGGGATTGCGTTAAATGGAAATATAATATCGAAAACCTGGANTAATAAAGTCATAAAATCTGATTTATTTATTCTTAAAAATATAGTTTTAAATCTTCTNAATAGATTTGATCTAAATCCATCTGAGGAAATTTCTAACTCAGGAGATCTCATTTTGAAAANTAAAGGTAAATTACTAGCAACAATTGAAAAAGTTAATATTGAGAAACTAANAAATGCAGGTATTAAAAGTGATGTCTATTTCTCTAATATTGATTTAAATTTAATGTACTCTTTGATAAAAGAAGAATTTTTTGAAGTAAAACCTGTTTCAAAATATCCAACTGTTGTGCGAGATTTTTCATTTTTAATTGATAATAATGTTTTGTTTGAGGATATTAAGTATACAATTTTATCAATATCACCGGAACTTATAACTAGTGTTGCTTTAACGGATAGTTATATTCCTGAGAAGACTGGTAGTAAAACGTCATATTCCTTTACTGTTTCAATTAGTTCTGTCAAAAAAACTATGAGCGATAAGGAAATCAAATACATATCGCAAAAGATTATTAAATCTGTAAGTAAAGAACATAATGCTGTATTGAGGGATTAATAAATTAAGTCTCTTTGTTCTTTTACTTTTTCATCTGCTAAGTAATCTTCAAATTTCATAAGCTTATCAATATATCCTTTTGGTCCTAACTCAAAAACTCTATTTCCAACAGAGTTGGCGAACTCATAATCTTGTGTTGTTAAAATAATATTCCCTTTAAATTTTATAAGGGAGTTGTTTAGAGCTGTAATTGTTTCTAGATCTAAATGGTTTGTTGGATCATCAAATAATAAAAAATTTGATTCTTCCATCATGGTCTTAGATAGCATACATCTTACTTTTTCACCACCAGAAAGGACTCTACAAGACTTTAACGCTTCATCACCACTGAAAATCATTTTACCAAGGAATCCCCTAATAAAATCTTCTTTTCTTTCCTCATCAGTATTTGCCCACTGCCTAAGCCAATCAATCAAATTAAGATCTTTATCAAAAAAAGAGTCATGATCATTAGGTATATATGATTTTGATATAGTACTTCCCCATTTGATCGAACCACTTTCATTTGTTCCATTTAGTATAATATCGTAGAAACTGCTAGTTATCTTGGAATCTTTAGAAAATAAAATTAGTTTATCTCCCTTATTCAGAATTAAGTTAAGATTATCACAAATTGGTGATTTACTCATACTTTCTATTGTCAGTATTTGATCACCTGATTCTCTTTCTTGATTGAAAATAATTCCTGGGTATCTTCTTGAAGATGGCTTTATTTCTTCAATATTTAATTTTTCAATCATTTTTTTTCTAGATGTAGCTTGTTTAGATTTTGCAACATTTGCACTAAATCTTGAGATAAATTCTTCTAATTCCCTCTTTTTTTCCTCTGCTTTTTTATTTTGTTGAGCTCTTTGTTTTAAAGCCAATTGACTTGATTGATACCAGAATGAATAATTTCCAGTATAATGAGAAATTTTTCCATAATCAATATCTGATATATGGGTACAGACTGAGTCAAGAAAATGTCTATCATGAGATACAACAATAACGGTATTATCATAATTAATTAGAAAGTTCTGCAACCACTTTATTGTTTCAAAGTCTAAATTGTTTGTNGGTTCGTCCATTATTAAAATATCAGGGTTGCCAAAAAGTGCCTGAGCTAGCAAAACTCTAACTTTGGTTTTGGGTTCTAAGTCTGACATTTTTATGTAGTGGAGATCTTCATTAACACCAAGCTGCGATAACAAAGAAGCAGCATCACTTTCTGCATTCCATCCATCCATTTCTTCATATCTGTTTTGTAATTCACCTACCCTAACACCATCATCATCATTAAAATCACTCTTAGCATATAAGTCATCCATTTCCTTTTTTATGTCATATAAAACTTTGTTTCCCATTATAGTTGTTTTCAAAGTTTCATATTCATCAAACTCATTTTGATTTTGTTCCAATACGGATAACCTTTTATTTGGTTCAATTATCACATTTCCAGAGTTTGGATTCATTTTACCAGATAAAATTTTAAGAAAAGTAGATTTTCCTGATCCGTTTGCACCTATTATGCCATAACAATTACCTTTCTTAAAAGTTACATTAACTTCATCAAACAATATTCTTTTTCCAAATTGAACCGATAAATTAGTTGTACTGATCATAATTTTGGCCAAAAATAATAATTTGAGTTGATGAGATTTATATTTTGTTTAATAATTTTTAATTTAATTGAATGTTTGTAAGGTTGGTAATAGTATTATTTTTTCTTATCTCTTGTGATTCTGAAAAAAAAACATTTTTTAGTGGAAAGATTTTAAATAAAACCTCTAATTACATCTCTCTTTTCAAGGATAATATAATTATTAGTGAATCAGTTGTGGATACTGCTGGTGCTTTTATGATTGAAATAGATAATATAGAGGAAGGATTGTATACTTTTTATCATGAGCCAGAGTTTCAGTATTTGATAATAGACAGATATGACAATCTTCGAATAAGATTAAACACATTAGATTTTGATGAATCTTTAGTTTATACAGGAGAGGGTTCCTCAAAAAATAATTTTCTCATGGATGTTTTTTTAAAAAATGAATTAGATGAAGATAAGATTAACTCTAATCTTGATTTAGATATTAAAAATTTTAAAAAATTAGTTGATTCACTGTATAATGAACAGCAAAATTCCTTTAGTAATTTTATAGAGACTAATAAGTTATCGATTTCAAGTAAAGAGATTATTAAAACAGCTATACTATACCATACATATCAAAATTCCATTCATATATCATTAGAAATAATACAGAAGAAAATGATCAAATTATTTTATTTGACGAATACAATGATAAATACAGTTTCGATTTAAACACCTTAGCATATTTTAAACCATACATAGATTTTATTTACTTACACGTTTATAATAAGGTAAAAAACATTAATGAATATTCTAATTCATTAGACTTCAACATAAAGAGACTCATATTCACGAATGANCTTATTGACTCTGATCTTATAAAATCTAGGGTGCTCAGATTTCATGCAGTTGGCTTTCTTCTACAAAGAGAGGAAGACTCAATTAATAAGAAGTTTTTGAGTTCATTCTATACTATTTCCAAAAACAAATCAGTTAATGAAGAAATACGAAACTTATATGAGGATTTAAAAAGATGAAACTATTTATTACCCTTGTTAAAATCATCTAAAAATTTTTTTAATCCTATATCTGTAAGAGGATGATTTAAAAGACTTTTAATTGATTTGAGGGGAGTTGTNACAACATCTGCACCAATCTTTGCACAATTTATTATATGCATTGGGTTTCTTATTGAAGCAGCTAGAATTTCTGTTCCAAAATCATAATTATCAAATATCATTCTTATATCTGAAATCAATTCTAATCCATCGCAAGAAATATCATCTATTCTCCCTATGAAGGGAGAAATATAAGTAGCACCAGCCTTAGCAGCAAGTAATGCTTGTCCTGCTGAAAAAATTAATGTACANTTTGTTTTGATGGAGTTTTCTGAAAAATACTTNATTGCCTTAATACCTTCTGCTATCATTGGCACCTTTACAACAATCTGGTTGTGAATTGAAGCTANCTCCTCACCTTCTTCTACAATGCCTTTAAAATCAGTAGCAATAACTTCAGCAGAAACATCACCAGTGACAATTTCACATATCTGTTTGTAATGGTTAATAATTTTATTTTTTCCAGTTATACCCTCTTTAGCCATTAATGATGGATTTGTAGTAACACCATCAAGAATTCCTAGTGATTGTGCTTCTTTAATTTCATTTATATTCGCAGTGTCGACAAAAAATTTCATTTATAGTTTATTGTATTTAATTAATATTTTTTCAAACCAGAGATCAGGAAGTAATCTTTTTAAAATTATGGAAAACTTTTGGAATCTTGTACCTATAACATAATGAATTTTTGGGTTTTTTTTATTAATAATGTCATAAACTAATAAAGCAATTATTTTTGGATCACTGCCCTTATTTTCAACATGATCGTTCATTTTTTTCCATAACCTGTAATATTTATCAAAATATAAAGATTTTTTGTTGTCAAAAGAATCAATTCTTCTTTTTACGATGTTGGTTTTAAAATCACCGGGAGCTACATTAACAATTTTTATATTAAAGTCTTTAACCTCCATTCTTAATGCTTCCGTTACTATTTCAAGTGCACTTTTGGATGCACAGTATATTCCTCTAAAGGGTAGCCCAATATAAGCAGCTATTGATGTAATATTTATTATCAATCCACCTTTGTTTTTTCTCATTAATGGTAAAACTTTTTTAGTTATCTCCAATGGACCAAAAAAATTTGTTTTGAATAAACTTTCAACATCATTGAGATTAGATTCTTCAATAGGCCCAGTAAAACCAATCCCTGCGTTATTTATCAAAACATCTATTCTACCCTCTTTTTTGAAAACAAAATTTAGGCATTCATGAATGTCATCCTTACTGTTAATATTCGATTTAATTAAATTGATTATGTTGTTTTTATATTTTGCTGGATTCCTACAAGTTCCATAAACAATGTAGCCTTTATTGATTAAATACTCACCAATAGTTTTTCCTATTCCCGATGATGCACCTGTAATTAAAACAACTTTAGACATAAAAAAAGGGCAAGTAACTTATATCACACCGCTACGACCATATACCCTTGCTGCGTTCCCACCCTGGGGGATTAAATGGGAGCTGGTTGCATAAGCCCTGCCCATGACAAATATACTATGTTTTAATAAATGTTTATTATTATTTAATTTTACCATTTTAGAAATGAGATATCTTATAATTATTATTCTTTTTCTTAGCTCTTGTGGTGCAAAAAAATCAACTGATTATAAAATTATAATAGAATCGAAAGACGAGTTTTTAAACCAAAAATCCTTAATTAATTTAAAAATCCAAGGACTAGAGGATAACAATATTGAAAGAAAGTTTTTTTTAAATGACAAGCAAATAAATGATAAAATTAACCTTTCAGATGCTAGATTAGGATCAAATATTTTAAAAGCAGTCATATCAAATCAAGATGATGATATTTCGATTTATAAAGAAATTGATGTTTTTTCAAATATTTCACCTGATGTTTATTCATACGAGATCATTAAAGAATATGATCATGATATTTCATCGTATACCCAAGGCCTGGAATTTCATGAACAATTTTTATATGAAAGCACTGGTTTAAATGGATTTTCATCATTAAAAAAAATAGATTTATTTAATGACAAGGTTATAGAAACAAGGTTTTTAGATAAGCAGTATTTTGGTGAAGGACTAACTATAATTAACAATAAAATTATACAATTAACATGGAAGAGTAAAGTAGGTTTTATATATGATCTAAAAACCCTTGAAATGATAGGTTCATTTGAATATGGAGAAAGCAACGAGGGTTGGGGACTAGCTAATGACGGAAAAAAAATTTATAAATCAGATGGAACAGAAAAAATTTGGATTTTAGAAAGAGATACTTACAGAGAAATTGACAATATTGAAGTGGTTACTAACAACAAAAAAATTCGAAATATCAATGAGTTAGAAATTGTTGGAGATTTGATATATGCCAATACCTATCAATTTAATAACGATGTATGTGTAATTATTAATAAAGATAATGGGGAAGTTTCAGGTATTATAAATTTTAAAGGTCTAAGAGATAAAGTAAAAGACCACCCTGAGTTAGATGTATTAAATGGAATTGCCTACAATAAGAAAAGAAAAACTTTTTTCGTAACTGGAAAAAAATGGAACAAAATTTTTGAGATAAGGATTTTTAAGATTTAAATAATGGCAATTTGGCCATAAAATGATTTACCTCTTGTTTAATTTTAATAATTAAATTTTCATTATTGTGATTTATAAGAGCTTTGTCAATAAAATCAACAATTATTTTCATATCATTTTCTTTTAATCCTCTTGTTGTTACAGCAGCTGTCCCAAATCTGATACCTGATGTTATAAATGGTGACTTATCATCAAATGGTACCATGTTTTTGTTAGCAGTTATGTCAGCATTAACAAGGGCTTTCTCTGCATCTTTTCCCGTAATATTTTTATTTCTTAAATCAATCAGCATCATATGGTTGTCTGTTCCATTTGAAATAATATTATAGTCTCTTTTAATAAGTTCATTAGCCATCGCTTTCGCATTGTTTCTAACTGCAACGATATAATCCATAAACGAATCTTCAATCGCCTCTCCAAACGCTATTGCTTTTGCACCAACTATATGTTCAAGTGGGCCTCCTTGGTTTCCAGGAAATACAGCTAAATCAATTAGGTTTGACATAGGTTTTAAATTTCCGTTTTTATATTTTTTTCCAAATGGATTTTCAAAGTCACTGCCCATTAATATTAATCCTCCTCTAGGCCCCCTTAATGTTTTGTGGGTTGTTGTTGTAACTACATGACAATGTGGTATTGGATCATTGAGGACTCCTTTTGCAATTAAACCTGAGGGATGTGAAATATCTGCTAGTAGAAAGGCCCCTACTGAATCAGCAATCTTTCTAAATTTTATAAAATCCATGTCTCTTGAATATGCTGATGCTCCTGCAATAATCATATTGGGTTTCTCTTTTTTTGCAATCTCAGCTATCTTTTCATAATCAAGTATGCCTGAGTTTTTATCAACTCCGTAAAAAGATGTTTTATAAAATATGCCGGAAAAATTTACACTTGATCCATGTGTTAGATGTCCTCCATGTGAAAGATCAAATCCCAATAATTTATCGCCAGGTTTTAAAAAAGCTTGAAATACAGCTGCATTAGCTTGACTTCCAGAATGAGGCTGGACATTAGCATATTCAGCTCCAAATAAAGATTTAGCTCTTTCTATGGCCAAGGTTTCAATTTCATCCACAACTTCACAACCCCCATAATATCTTTTACCAGGATATCCTTCAGCATACTTATTTGTTAAAACTGAACCACATGCAAGCATGACGTCTGGGCTTGTAAAGTTTTCAGATGCAATTAGTTCGATCCCATTGATTTGTCTTTGCTCCTCTTTTTTAATTAAATCAAAGATTTTTTTACTATTACTCATCAGGTAAAATATTTTATATAAAGATACTTATTAACTTTGCTTAGTGCAAGAGAATGTTAACATACAAAACAAAAAAGCTAGATTTAAATATTTTTCTCAGAAAAAATATATTGCAGGTATGGTTCTAACTGGTTTACAAATTAAATCCATTAGGTCAAAATCTGTAAATATTGATAATGCTTACTGTAATTTTGATTCCAATGAATTATTCTTATTCAATATAAATTTCGAAAATTCTCAATTTGATAAAAAAAATAACACTGTCAAATTACTTATGAATAAGAAAGAGTTGCAAAAAATTAAAAAAGAATGTAACAACCCAGGCATAACAATTGTTCCCTTAAAAATATTCATTAGTAAAAATGGTTTTGCTAAAATACAAATTAGCGTTGCCAAGGGTAAAAGGAACTTTGATAAAAGGCAAACTATTAAGTCTAGAGAAGCAAAAATTAAGATTAGTAGAGTTATGAAAAATAATTAAACCTTATTTTTTAACATTGGAACAAACTTAAATAAACCCAAATCTGTCTTTTTAAAATCATTTAAACCCTTCTTTTCAATTAGTATCATTGTTTGATTTATCTCTCCAACAGGTATAATCATTTTTCCATTAATTTTTAGTTGATTTAATAATTCAGGTGGAATTTCCTTTGATGCTGCAGTTACTATTATCTTGTCGAAAGGAGCAAAGTCTTTAAGCCCTAAATAACCATCAGACCAAACAAGTTTTTTTGCGTTGAGGTTTAATTTTGATAATATTTTTTTTGATTTTCTTGAAAGTTCAAAAATTCTCTCGACAGAATATACTTCACATTTTAAATGAATTAAGATTGCTGTTTGATAACCTGATCCTGTCCCAATTTCCAGAACTTTTTCTCCCTCTTTTACATCTAATTTTTCAGTTTGAAATGCTACAGTATATGGTTGAGAAATTGTTTGTGAAGCAGAGATTGGAAAAGCTTTATCCTCATACGCATAATTATCAAAATCACTTTCCATAAAGAAATGTCTTGGAATGCTGTAAATAGCATTTAATATTCTTTTGTTTCTTATGCCTTTTGAAAATAATTTNTCTACTAGCTTTTTTCTTTGCCCCTTGTGTTTCGGTAAGTCAATCAATTACATTATTTTTTAACACAGCTAAATATATGTAAATTTGAAATTATGATTAAAGTTGGAATTGTTGGCGTTGGACATTTAGGAGAAATTCATCTGAAATTAATCTTGAAATCTGAAGCATTTAAACTTGTAGGTTTTTATGATGATGATATAAATAAATCAATTTTGATTGAAAAAAAATATGGAATTCCAGCATATAAATCTTGTTCTNATTTAAGTAAGGANATCGAAGCTGTCATAATTTGTACTCCAACNCTATTCCACTATGAAACTGCAAAATCATTTTTNAGTGATAATAANCATGTATTTATAGAAAAACCAATCACCACAAATCTTAATCAAGCTAATGAACTGGTTTCTATCAAAAATGAAAATCATTTAGTCGGTCAAGTAGGACATGTAGAAAGATTTAATGGAGCCTTTATTGAAGTTGAGAAAATTTTAAATCCAATGTTTATTGAATCACACAGATTGTCACACTACCCTGCTAGAGGAACGGATGTCTCTGTAGTATTGGATTTAATGATACATGACATCGATATTGTATTATCAATAGTAAAGTCAAAAGTAAAAAATGTTTCTGCTAATGGAACGAAAATTATAAGTTCTAGTCCTGATATTGCCAATGCAAGGATTGAATTTGAAAATGGATGTGTTGCAAATTTAACAGCTAGTAGATTGTCTTTGAAAAAAATGAGAAAAATGAGAATATTTCAAATGGACTCATATATTTCCATTGACTTTGATAAAGGTCAATCTGAAATTGTTAGAATTATGGATTATGACAATAAAGATAAGTATGCAATGACCATTCATAATTCTGATGGACTAGAGAAAGAAATAAAAATTAAAAAGTTAGAAAATTTGAATATTAATTCAATTATTGAAGAACATAATGATTTCGCGTCTTCTATAAAAAATAATTTAACACCTAGGGTTACACTAGAAACAGGAAGAGATGCTTTAAAATTAGCATTTAAAATATTAGAAAAAATTGATTGAAAATAAACTAAATAATATCAAGGACGCAATAAGTAAATCTGTGACTATTGTCGCAGTTTCAAAAACAAAACCTATTAATGATATATTACAACTCTATAAATCTGGACACCTTGATTTTGGAGAGAATAAAGTTCAAGAATTACTTTTTAAAGAANAAAAACTTCCAAAAGACATAAAATGGCACATGATAGGTCACTTACAAAGAAATAAAGTGAAATCTATTGTTCCCTTTATTAATTTGATTCACTCTGTAGATTCATTGAGATTAATAAAAAAAATTGATGAAGAAGCTAAACTCATAAATAATAGTGTTAATATTTTATTACAAGTAAAAATTTCTCGTGANGTTTCGAAATATGGATTTAGTTTCGCTGAATTGAACTCNTTTTTAAATTCCAGTTACCCCGNACAATATCAAAATATAAATATTCAAGGATTGATGGGAATGGCAACTTTCACTAACGATAAAGATATGATTGAAAATGAATTCAAAAAATTAAATGAAATTTACAATAGATTTAAGTCCAAATACAATTTTAATACTTTGTCTATTGGAATGAGTGGCGATTATAGGATTGCAATTGAAAATGGCTCAAATATGTTAAGACTTGGTAGTGTAATCTTTGGTTCAAGAGTTTAATATGTATGCCGTAATAGATTTAGAGACAAGTGGNGGAAAGTTTAATGAGGAGAAGATTATTGAAATTGCCATCATNATCTTTGATGGNAAGAAAAAAACTCAGACATTTTCTACTCTNATTAATCCCAAAGTAAAAGTAGATTACTATGTTCAAAAACTAACTGGTATCAAGTCTTCTTCTTTAAATAATAAAAAAACATTTGATTATCATGCCAAAAAAGTTATGGCATTAATTGACAAAAAGATTTTAATTGGTCACAATGTTGAATATGATTACAGGATACTAAGGAATGAATTAAAATCATGTAAAATTGATTACTCTTCGGAAACTATATGTACAATTAATCTTGCTAAGGAAATTCATAAAGATCTTAAATACTATAATTTAAATTTTTTGTGTAGTTATTTTGATATTGAATTGCTTAATCATCATAGGGCTCTTGACGACGCTAATGCTACATTAGAACTTTTTAAAAAATTGAAAAAATGAGTCCAACATTAATTACAATTTCTGGACCGACATGTGTTGGTAAAACATCATTTTCCATAGAATTAGCAAAAAAAATTGATTCAGAAATAATATCATTTGATTCAAGGCAATTCTATAGAGAAATGTCCATAGGAACTGCAGTACCCAGTAAAGATGAATTAAATAGCGTAAAACATCATTTTATACAACATAAATCCATTCATGAAATTTATACCATAAATGATTACACAATAGATTTTGATAATTTGATAAAAAAATCATTTAATAAAAGTAGATATATAGTTTTAGTTGGAGGGTCAAATTTGTATNTAAANTCTGTAATTTATGGTCTAGATAATATTCCACAAATTCCCAAAGAAATTCGTTTTCAATTAAATTTCGACTATAAAAAAAAGGGAATTACATATCTTCAAAATATGTTAAAGAAATTAGATTATAATTATTATAAAAATGTTGACATTCAAAACCATAGAAGACTTATTAGAGCTTTAGAAGTTTCAATTTTTACAAAAAAACCTTTTTCTGATTTTCTCAGTTCAAATAAAAAAGAAAAATATAACAACCTATCAGTTGTAATGAATATTGATAGATCACCCCTATACAAACTGATTAATTCAAGAGTTGACAAAATGCTAGAATCAGGATTGCTTGATGAGGCCAAAAGACTTCATAAATTCAAAGATTTAAATGCACTGAACACTATTGGTTACAAAGAGTTGTTTGAATATTTTGAGGGAAGATTAAGTTATGAGGATTCAATAGAATTAATCAAAACTAATTCGAGACGATTTGCTAAAAAACAACTAACATGGTTAAACAATAATGGCAGTCATTTATGGATTAAGGGTAGCGAATCAATAAAAAACAATTTAAAAATTCTACTCCAAAAGATCCTTTAAATTATATT
>JGI24820J26691_1000083_pt1 | contig 22732 bp, 24 predicted proteins | sample METZYME_5_50m_FD_26691 | JGI IMG/M metagenome (IMG submission 26691) | reverse complement strand
TGCTAAAAGGTTCGCCAAGTGCAGAGCATGGTATAGGGCAGAGAAAAAAAGAGATTTGGACAGATTTTAGTGAATATGAGGATAAGTATAAATTGCTGCAAACCCTGAAAAAATCAATGGATCCGAATAATATACTATGTCCAAAAGTTTTTTTTAAATGATGTTATTGTCTGGAAACACTATATCTAGTGTTTTACGTAGAATCTAACACAACATAAGCTAAATTTATATCATTCCATAGCCGCTTAACCTCAACAAGTCAGTAGATTTAAAATAATTTGTCAAAAACGGTCTATTTTGTACCATATTCCTAACTATTACATGGGGGAATTATGGATAGTATAATGAAAGCAGTTGTAGGTTTCATAAATGGACTTACAGGCATTCTCGTAGCCGTAATCGGCTTAGGTATCGTAGGCGCAGTAGCTGTCGGTGCTGATAATATGTTTTTTGTTGGTGATGTTATAGATAACCTCGTCATGTATGTCGGTATGTTGGGTGATGGCGGACTTGCGGGTCTAGTTGTATTGCTCATAATTATGGGTGTACTTAACATTAAATAAATGTGATTTTGCATGAGGGGTTTAGCCCCTCATGCTTTTTGAACCATGAAATTTTTCGATTTTAATTTTTCTAAACTAAAAGAGTTCCTTGAAAAGCTTACAGAAGTTCTTCTTCTGGTAGTTTCAGTATCTTTGCTTCTGGGAGTCTTATTCGGACCTGAATCAGCATTTATTGGATCCGTATATCAGAACTTTGCCAATATTTTAAACAGCATTGGTCAAGATGGAGTAATTGCTCTCGTATCAGTAGCAATTATTTTTGCAATACTAAAAAGATAGTATTCTTTAGATAAAGGCATGCACTATCCAAGTCAGATTGGATAGCAAGACAATTACTGTCAAAACTACACTTACTGTGTGTAAGTTTCTAAACATTTTTGTATTTCCTTCATCTCTTGCTTTATTTGTTGCTGGGACAAGACTTCCACAAATAAAAGGTAAAATTATTGTGATAAGAGCTACATAGATATTTCCCATTCCAAGAAAGAAAAGCACCATCATAATTAATCCAAGAGCTACGAGCATATTAAAGAGCTTGGGAAATACTGTTCTCAAAAAAACTTTTGCTTCAGGCGGACCTAAAGTTTTAAATACTGTCGGAGCTATGATCGAAGTATGAAATAGTATTGCTCCTGCTGCTATTCCTGAAACTAAAATTGCTATATCCATAATAAAAAAATTGGTGGCTATGCTTGGACTTGAACCAAGGACCTCAGCATTATGAATGCTGCGCTCTAACCAGCTGAGCTACATAGCCTATGCAGAAAGTAATTATAAATAATTAATTTTTAATTACATCAATTTACACATTAAATCTAAAGTGAATAACATCACCATCTTTAACAATGTAATCTTTGCCTTCAATTCTTAATTTGCCTTGTTCTTTTGCTTTAAGCTCACCGCCACAAGACATGTAATCATCAAAACCAATGACTTCTGCCTTGATAAATCCTTTTTCAAAATCCGTATGAATTTTCCCAGCAGCTTGAGGAGCAGTCGAGCCTGTCTTAACTGACCATGCTCTCACTTCCTTAGGGCCTGCAGTAAAGTATGAGAATAGATTAAGCATCTCATATCCCTTTCTAATTACTGCATTCAGTGCTGGTTCTTGAAGCCCTAGCATTTCAAGATATTCTATTTTTTCGTTAGGCTCTAAATCAACCAATTCACCCTCAGCTTTGGCATATACTTTAATAACAGGAAGGTCAGATTTAGCAGCATACTCTTCTAGAGCTGAATAATGTGTATTTTTGCCTTCATCCTCATGCAAATTGGCAATAAAAAAAAATGGTTTCGCTGTTACTAGCTGTATTTGTTTTAATATTTCATTTTCATTAGGCTCAAAAGATAAATCCCTAATTGGTTTCGTTTCATTTAGATGATTTTCAATCTTTTCCAATAAATCAAATTCAAATTGCGTTGCCTTATCTCCATTCCTTAACTGTTTCCCAATACGCTCTTTGCGCTTAATAATTATTTCAAGGTCTGCAAGTATTAGTTCTGTGTCGATTGTTTCAAGATCTTCAAGTGGAGATATTTTACCCTCTACATGAATTACATTTTCATCATCAAAACATCTGATTACATGAGCAAAACATTGGGTTTCTCTAATATGTGATAAAAATTTGTTACCAAGGCCTTCACCTGAGTGAGCACCCTTAACTAACCCAGCTATATCAACAAATTCCATAAATGATGGAATAACTTTTTCAGGATTTACCATTGCTGAGAGTTGATCCAATCTAGCATCGGGTATATTTACGCGAGCTATGTTTGGTTCGATAGTGCAAAATGGAAAATTCTCAGCATCAATTTTCTGTGAGGTTAATGCGTTGAATAATGTAGATTTACCGACGTTGGGTAATCCAACTATGCCACACTTAATACTCATTTTTTATGAAGTTCATTCATGGCAATTAGCCATTTTTTTTTCAGAATAGAATCTCTGGCATAATTTGCTTTTGCAAAGGATTCTTCTAAACCTTTTTTTTCTTGTGGATTTGGTTTTTTTATCACCCATGCATTTGTTTCTTGTTTGGTGGGAGGGTGCCCGATACCGAATCTTAAGCGAACAAAATCCTTACCAGCTTTTCCAATGATATCCTTGAGACCATTGTGTCCACCATGGCCACCACCCTCTTTGAGTTTGACCTCTCCAGGCTCTAGGTCCATATCATCATGGACAACTAATATGTCTGATAAATTTTTAACATGATATTTCTTAACCAGAAGAACCGATTTGCCACTATTATTTATGAATTCATTTGGTTTTAGAAAGCCAACCTTAAGATCATTAATAACAGCTTCTCCATAATGACCATCAAGTTTTTTATTTGGGGTTAAAATAACACCTAGATCATTGCAAAGGTTTTCAAGATAGTCATACCCAGCATTATGTCTGGTTTTAGAATGTTTATCGCCTGGGTTTCCTAGACCAATAATACAAAGATCTAACAAATTATTCGGATTTTTCCTCAGTATTATCTGAGCTATTTTCTTCAGAAGCCTTTTCATCACTTGATTCTGTGCTCTCTCCATCAGCACCCTCATCAACATCATCAGCTTCTTCATCTTCAAAATCAAGCATTCCACCTCGTGCTGTTAGAACAGAAACTAATACGGGGTCTTGTGATTTTAGGCTTGCAGGAAAATCATAGCTCCCATCAATTTCTAGTGAGCTTAGTCTAACCTTCTCTTTGGACTTAATTTCTTCCATATCTACCTCTATTGATTCAGGGATTTTAGCTGGATCAGTAAGCACAGAAATTTCCTTAAGCACATGGTTTATAACACCACCCTCAATTTTGACACCGAAACACTTATCTTGATTTTTGAGAACAACTGGAACAACAACGTTAACTCTAGTTCCATCGACCACTCTCTGAAGATCAATATGAGTAAAGATATTCTTAGATGGATGTTTTTGAACTTCTTTGAAAACTACTTTTTCCTTTTTGTCATTCAGTTCTATTTCAACGATTGAATTGAAAAGACCTTCATTAGAAATAATTTTTAGCAGCTCATTTTGCTGCACAAAAATTGGTTGTGGATCATTTTTTCCACCATAGATAATGCCAGGAATTCTTCCCTCTTTATAAATTAGTTGTTTGGAGCTCAGTCCTCCAACTTTTTCCCTAATTTCAGCTTTTAGTTTTAAAGTTTCCATTATCTAAACAACTCGCTTATTGATTCGCCTGTCATTAACCTTGTTATAGCTTGTGACAATATAGGCGATATATCAAAGACGTCTATTTTAGGACATTTTTCGGATTTGTCACCAATATCTATAGAGTTTGATACAACCAGTTTATCAATTGCTGAATTATTTAGATTTTCTACAGCATTTCCTGACAAAACAGGGTGTGTGATATAGGCAATAATCTCCTTAGCACCTCTTTCTTTCAGAGCATGGCTTGCATTACTTAAAGTTCCAGCTGTATCAATTAAATCATCTGGCACAATGCAGACCTTTCCATCTACATCACCAATTAGGTTTATTACCTCAGACTCATTAGCTTTCTCTCTTCTTTTATCTATTATTGCCAAATCTTGAACCCCTAGTGTTTTGGCAACTGACCTTGCTCTGATAACTCCACCTGTATCGGGAGAGACTACCTGAAGATCGTCAACTTTATATTTTAAAAGCAAGTCCTTTACCATTAAGTTTGCAGTGTAGATATTATCCATTGGAAAGGAAAAAAATCCTTGAATTTGCTCTGAATGTATATCTAGAGTAATAATTCTCGTTACCCCTGCATTTGACAGCATATCGGCTACTACTCTTGCACTTATAGGAACTCTTGCAGACCTTACACGTCTATCCTGCCTAGAATATCCAAAATATGGGATAACTGCTGTTATTGATCTAACTGAAGCTCTTTTCAAAGCATCTATAATAAGAATTAATTCAATCAGATTTTTTTCAGCTGGAAAATTTGTGGATTGAATTACAAAAGTATCTTTGCCTCTAACATTTTCGTTAATTTCAACATTTATTTCACCATCACTGAATGAGGCAACTTTTATGTCCCCAAGCTGAACATTTAAGTTTTTCGCTACACTTTCTGCTAGCTTAGGGTTTGAATTTCCTGTAAAAACAACTCTATTATTCATATATCACATGGCTGGGGTGGTAGGATTCGAACCTACGAATGGCGGCACCAAAAGCCGCTGCCTTACCACTTGGCTACACCCCATTAAGTTCAAAGTCATAGTATTCTAATCCTTTAGCCAAAAAAACTCTAAAATTTTGACCAAATAATTCGAAAATTAATGCTTTTTCATTCTCGTCCGGATTTTCTATAAATAATGTTGAGCCAGTTCCACTTAATTTCAATTTATTAAAAGTATTTATTGGCAATTTTTTCTTTAATTCAGAGTAAAAATTTGAAAATTCTAGACTTTCTTTAAGCAAAACATCAAAAAAACAATTTTTTGTTTTATCTATTTTGTTGGATACTTCAAGAAATTTAGATTCAAACATTTCTTTTGTAGAAATATTTATATCGGGCGATAACAACAAGTAATCTGAATCAAAAGAATGAATTTCTGTAATTATTTCCCCTCTACCCTCTGCAAAAGCACTTTGCCTTGTTAGAAAAATAAATACATCAGCTCCGAGTTCGTTACATACCTGATCTCTGGTTAGTTTTTTCAAATCAATATTATGAAATTTACATAGAAAATAGAGTGTTGTCGCAGCATTTGAGCTGCCACCTCCAAGACCTGCTCCTATAGGAATTTCCTTTTCTAGATGTATTTCAAAATTATTTCTGAGATCAAATTTTTTTTCGAACCAGTTTTTAGCTTTAAGAATTAAATTATCCTTAAGATCAAAATTTTTATTGCTAGTAAGAACTGTTTTGCTAGAGGTCTTAAAAGATATCTTATCGTGCAGATCTATGATCTGAAAATGAGTATTAAGTGAATGATATCCAGACTCAAGTTTACTTATAACATTTAAGTAGCTATTTATTTTTGCAAAAGATTTAAATCTATACATTCTTAAGAATTAGTTTGATTGTATTATCTTGATCTTCGCTTTCAATGCGAATTTCACATTTTCCCGCCAACTTACATTTTGATGATACAAATTCAAAAATTTCTATTGGTTTTGGAAGTGCATCAAAGAATTGTATTGAAATACCAGAAGAAAGGTTCCATGATTTTTTAAACCCATTTAGTTCTGAAATTTTTTGGCCCATCACTGGATCAAAAATCTTAATAATTGTTTTATTTTTACTCGTGGAAATTGAAACCTTTGTAATGCCAGAGTCAGTTTCAGATATATAGGATAATTTGCCTTCAAGATTGTATGTTTGAGAAGATGTATTTAAACTTGCACAGCTGGATAAGATAAATAAAGAAAAAATTAAATTAATTAAATATTTAAAATATAAATTATGGAATTTCATTGTTGGGGAATAAGTCATAAATCTACCTCTTTAGAGGTTAGAGAAAAATTTGCTTTTAATAAAGAGAAGATTGATGAAATAATCGCAAATCTTAAAAGTGTTACACCTTTTGAGAACGGAGTATTTCTATCAACTTGCAACAGAACAGAATTCTACTCTTTTTGTGAGAGAACTCAGATAAAGAACTTCGATAGCCATCTAGAACAGCTGGTAGGCAAAAATATTGGTTTAAGAAAAAACGATCAATACTTATTTTCAAAAAATGAAGCTTTTAAACATCTTCTTAGAGTTATGACTGGAATTGATTCAATGATAGTGGGAGAGCCGGATATATTTGGACAAGTAAAGAAATCATTTCAAAATTCAAAATCATTTAACTATTTGGGTTCTGACCTAGAGCTAATCTTCTCTAGAGCAATAAATTTAGCTAAAGATATTAGATCGGAAACTAGTCTCTCTAAAAACCCCCTATCCATTGCTTCACTAGTAGAAAACAGAATACTCGAGCAGGATAAATCACCTGTTTTACTAATAGGTGCAGGAAATGTTGGAAAAGCACTTATAAAACGACTTAATCAAAAAAAATATGAAATTGAACTGTTCAATAGAACAGATATCAATGTCGATGGAATTTCTAGCAGGCCTCTAGGCGAAGTAAGTAATGAAATTAAGAATTATCAAATTGTTGTGATTGCAGCAGCATCAGAAACACCGTTTTTTGCAAGTGAAGAAGTAAAGGATAATTGTCTAATTTTTGATTTGGCAATTCCAAGAAATTTGCCCTCAGGATTCGTTACAAAAGGCGGAAAAACTATTCTTACACTCGATGAATTGAGTGGAATGGTAGCTGAAAATTTAAAAGGTAGAGAAAGTGCAGTAAAAGATGCTGAAAACTTAATTTCTTCTAATGCTGAAAAAGAATTTTTGAAACTACAAAACAGAAAAACTATCAATGCTGTNCAAAAAAAGTTTCGTGAAGAACAGTCTGATATCAAGTTAAAAGCTATTAAGAAAGCGAGGGAAAAATTGTCTGAGGGAGACGAAATAAATGATGTAATTGAAGAATTAGCTGATGAGATTGCATCAAAAAATGCTTTCCATGTCTCTAAAATATTAGATGATTCAATGTCTTCAAAAAATAGAGGGTAATTTTGAAAGAAACTATCAGAAAATCATTAGATAATTTGCAATCAAAGGCTNAAGATATAGGTANNCAACTTTCAGATCCAGCCATTACCTCTGATATCTCAAGACTTACAGCCTTAAATAAAGAGTTTTCTGAAATTAAAGAAGTNGTTGCAAATTGGTCTGAGTTCCAAAAGCTTGAGAGCACTATANCTGACCTTGAAAAACTGATTAAAGATGAAGAAATGAAAGAAATTGCAGCTGAAGAAAAAGTTGAATGTGAAAATAAATTAAAAGTACTCGAAGAAGAGATAATGATTCAACTTTTACCAAAGGACAAAGATGATTCAAGAAACTCATTCTTAGAATTAAGNGCTGGTGCAGGCGGAGATGAAGCAGCAATTTTTGTTGGTGACTTATACAGAATGTTTTCAAGGTTTGCTGAAAGNTCAAACTGGAAAACAGAAAAAATAAAAGAAATTGTTTCAGGTCCTGGAGGTTTTAAAGAAGTTGTAATAAAAATCATTGGTGATGATTCTTATGGAAAGCTCAAATTTGAATCCGGCGTTCATAGAGTACAAAGAGTGCCAGAGACAGAATCTCAAGGCAGAATTCACACTTCCACAGCAACAGTAGCCGTAATGCCAGAACTAGATGATATTGAAGAAAAAGATTTAGATATGTCAGATATAAGAGTAGATACTTTTAGGGCTTCTGGTGCAGGTGGTCAACACGTTAACAAAACAGATTCAGCAGTAAGACTTACACATCTTCCCTCAGGGATAGTTGTGGAGTGTCAAGATGACAGGAGCCAACATAAAAACAAAGCTAAGGCTTTAGCGCTTTTGTCGGCGAAAATATATGATGTAGAAAAACAAAAACTTGAAAAAGAACAAGCAAGTGAAAGGAAATCATTAGTTGGAACTGGTGATAGAAGTGAAAAGATTCGTACATATAATTTTCCACAAGGAAGAATAACAGATCACAGACTTAAGCTTACTTTGTATAACATTGAGAATTTTCTCGATGGAGATTTAACTGAGATGATTGATTCCTTAAAAGCTCAAAGCAATGCAGAAAAACTCCTCCAAATTCAAGAAGAATAAAGAAGCTATTAAAGATGTCATAGTAGTCTGGGAAGAAGTCTATGGTAAAACTTATGATGAAGGTTTAAATTTCTTGATCGATGAACTTAAAGTCAAAAGATATAAACCTCAAAAAAACTATAAGCGATATAAAAGCCAAAAAACCAGTCCAATATATCTTAGGAGTTTGGCCGTTTTATCAAGGAAATTATCTTTTGAGTGAAGATGTTCTTATACCAAGACCTGAAACAGAGATTTTAGTCGACTTTCTAGCAAATAATTTTAATGCTTTTAACAAAATACTTGATCTTGGTACTGGATCAGGCTGCATAGCGATCGAGCTATCTAAAATTTTTATAGAGAGTGAGGTTACCGGAGTTGATTTATCTAAAAAAGCTTTAGAAATTGCAGAAAAAAATAATTTGCAAACAAATAATAAAGTTAAATTTATTCAATCAAATTGGTTCTCAAAAGTTGACGAAAAATTTGATTTAATTGTTTCTAATCCCCCCTATGTGTCAAAAGGTCTGAAGCTTGATGAAAGTCTAATTTTTGAACCTGATTTAGCACTTTATTCTACTGATAGAGGATTAAGTGATTTTAAAATAATTATTAATAACTTAGGAAATTTCCTTAAAAAGGATGGAAAAATATTGTTTGAACATGGTGTTGGACAAGATGATGAACTGAAAAAAATGCTTGAAAATAAAAACTTTACAAAAATAAGTTCTATAAAAGATTTCAAGAACATAAATAGATTCATATTTGCTCAAAAGAAATAACCTGAAAACTTAGGCTAAAATTTGAATGATCTTGTAGACTTAATGTATGAAAAGATTTGGAATCGTAGAAGGTTTTTATGGCAAACTGCTTTCATTTGATGAAAGAAAAATTTTTTGCGATGCTTTAAAAAGCTCGGACTTAAATTTTTACTTGTATGCTCCTAAAGAAGACCCCTTCATTCGAACACATATAGATCTAGAACATACAAAAGAATGGTTAAATGATTTTGAAGATTTTGCCTCTTTTACTGAAGAATTAGGTATTAACCTTGGCATTGGCCTATCTCTAATTAATACAAATGATTTTGAAAATTTGAAAACAAAGATAAGGCAATTTATGGGCTTTAAGATTAAATATTTTTCTATTTTATTTGATGATATCGACTCAAATTTTGATTATCAAAATCAAAAAAGAGTTATGACGGATCTAATGGATTCTTTTCCAGAAATCAATTTAGATTATTGTCCTACCGTTTATTCTAGTGAATTAATAAATAAGAATATTGAACACGCCAATTACTTTAGCCAATTTACAAAAGATCGAATTAAAGATTTAAATTTTTTTTGGACCGGAGAAAAAGTAATATCAACATCTTTGAATAAAGATTCTGAAACCGATCTTGATGAAGAAAATTCCTCTTTGATTAGCATATGGGACAACTATTTTACTACTGACTCTTGTCCGAAAAAAATGAATTTAACTCTAATGAAACACCTTGATCATAGTTATTTGATGTCTAAAGATTGTTATTTAGTAAATCTTACAGGTATGCCCAGAACAGACTCATTAATAATAGACTTATTTGGTAACTTTAAAGCAAAATCTGATTCTTCATTTGAAGATATTTTATTAAAACATGGCGTCGATGAAAGATTAATTCCATATGTTTATCTTTTTGACCCTAGTCAAAAAATCAAGATTGATTCTGATACTAAGGATAAAATTCATAAAATTATGTTTACATGGTTTCACCCTCTTAAAAATGAATGGTATCCTTATCTTCATAATCTAAAAAATTGGGAGTAGATATGAGCAATATGCAATCATGGAGTCAAAATGTCGCTAGCATTATTGACTACGCAGAAAAAATTTTTCCGGATGTGGAAATTGTCTCCAGACTTTTATCTGGTGATATTCATAAGTCTAATTATGGTCAAATAGCAAAAAGAGCAAAGAAACTTGGTTCTTCTCTAGAAAAGTACGGAATAAAACATGGGCAGAATGTTGGATCTCTTGCATTGAACTCACACCGAAATATGGAAATGTATTATGGTATTTCAGGCATGGGAGCAGTGATGCATACAATTAATTTTCGCCTACATCCCGAGCAAATTGTCTACATAATAAATCACGCTGAAAATAGAATTGTTTTTCTTGAAACAGTTTTTGCACCGCTCCTAGAGGCAATTCAAGATAATTGTCCGACTGTGGAGCAATACATACTGCTTTGTGGCAAGGATGAAATGCCAGAAACAAAATTAAAGAACGTAATTTCATATGAGGAGTTCATAGCTGATGGTTCTGAGAGTTATGAATGGCCAGAGCTTGCAGAAGATGCTCCTTGCGGTCTTTGTTACACATCAGGAACAACTGGTAATCCTAAGGGAGTACTTTACTCACATAAATCTACTCTTCTTCATGCATGGGCTGGCTCATCAGCTAATGGTTTAGGGCTAAGTAAAAATGATTCTATCCTCATGGTAGTTCCAATGTTCCACGTCATGGGTTGGGGATTGCCATACATAGGTGCTATGAATGGTATAAAACTTGTTTTACCAGGCATGGGTATGGACGGAGCCTCTCTGGTAGAGTTAATTGAAAATGAAAATGTCTCCCTAGCATTTGGAGTGCCAACAATATGGCTCGGCCTTTTAAATTATTGCAAAGAAAATAAGATTAAACTTGAGTCAGTTCGTCAAACAATAATAGGAGGATCAGCTGTTCCCTACTCAATGATCAAGCAATTTGATGAAGAGCACGACATAAATGTAGTTCAGGGTTGGGGTATGACTGAAACTAGCCCACTGGCAACTGCAAACATTAAAACAAGGGAAATGGAACAAATGCCAAAAGAGGATATGTATAAGTTGCAAACCAAGCAGGGAAAACCTGTATATGGTGTTCAGCTGAAAATAGTTGATGATGACGGCAATAGATTGCCTGAGGATGGTAAGGCTTTTGGAAAATTGTTAATCAAGGGCCCATGGGTCAATAAAAGATATTACAAATATGAAGAAGATGCTGTTGATGCTGATGGTTGGTTTGATACTGGTGATATTTCTAATATTGACTCTGATGGCTATATGACAATTGTTGATCGTGCTAAAGACGTAATAAAATCTGGCGGTGAGTGGATTAGTTCAGTAGATCTTGAAAATGCAGCGCAAGGACATCCGGAAGTTGTTGAAGCATGTGTAATTGGTGTAGCGCATCCAAAGTGGGATGAAAGACCATTATTACTGGTCATAGCAGCCAATGAAAGTTTGACAAAAGAATCAATATACGAGTATCTCGAAGATAAGATTGCTAAATGGTGGAATCCTGATGATATCGTATTTGTCACTGAACTTCCTCATGGAGCAACAGGAAAATTATTGAAAACAGAGCTTCGAGAGAAGTATGCAGACCATTTAATGAATTAGGAGGAAAATTATGGAAGCAATAAAAGCAGAAGACCTGCATAAAGAAATAGGAAAGACATCAAGCACATCTTGGTTTGTTGTAACACAAGATATGATCAATACCTTTGCTGATGTTACTGATGATCCACAATTTATACACGTTGATCCTGAGAGGGCAAAACCAATATTTGGAAGCACAATTGCACATGGAGCTTTGATGCTATCTTTATCAATTGGAAAAGGTTACGAAACTTCAATTCCTGTTGAAGGTACAAAAATGGCTATGAATTACGGTTATGACAAAATAAGATTTGTTAGTCCTGTTCCTGTAGATTCAAATTGCAGATTTAATATGACACTGCTTGAAGTGACTGAAAAAGAGGGCGGCAGATGGTTAATGAAAACTGGTATTCAATTGGAAATAGAGGGCCAAGAGAAACCTGGATTTGTCGCAGAAAACTTAGCTATGGTTTTTGTTTAAGAACCTTCTCAAAATTCTTATTGTATTAGTCCTGTTAGCGATAACAGGACTTTTACTTTTAGGCCCCATCCTCAAATCAAATCTTCCTCAGTATCCTAATTTAGATAAGTGTATATCTAAAGGAACCCTTGAGCTTATATGTGATTTACAAAACCCAGAAGATTTCGCTGAGATTCCTAACGAAGATGCTGTAATTGTTTCACAGTTTGCAGGTCTTGCCGAATTGAATGATGGCGAAACAAAGGTTGGTCTTCTCTCACATTTAAATCTAAAAACTATGGAGATCACTGATTATGAAATTTCATTCATCCAAGATAATGAGCTAGGTATTGGCGATAAAGATTGTAAGCCATATAAAAATCTTTTCCCTCATGGAATTGATACTTTCAAAAAAATACCTGCCTCAACAGATGAAAAGCTTAGCCCCTTCCTAGAAGAAGCACACCTATTAGCAGTAGTTAATCATGAAGAAAGAGACAGAATCGAATACTTTTTATTTTTCTCAGAAGATATAGTTTTCTCTGACTCTGCACAAAAAGAATTATTTTGGGTTGGTTGTGTAGAGGCGCCTGACTTTAATACTTATTTTAATGATGTTGTTATAAGCGATGAATACGGATCTTTTTACGCAACACATCAATACAATAAGGATTGGAATTTTTCAAAATTGGAATTTTTCAATACTTTTAGATTAGATACGGGCTTTGTGTATAAGTGGGATCATATTAAAGGCTTTTCTAAACTCAAAAATTCCGGTGGAGCTTGGCCTAATGGTATAGAAATGATAGATGAGATAGTTTTTGTTAGCTATCGAATGAATGGAATGGTAAGTGCTTTTAATGGCAGTGATCGAAAAGATTTTAAATTTAGAACATATTTAAATGGAGGATCCGATAATATTATTGCTAAAGATAATGTCTTGTGGGTGGCTGTTCAAAACTCTGATTTAGGTGGGCTTACTTGTATGAGACCAGATCAAGTACAGTGCGCTACTCCATTTTCAGTTTTAGAAATTAATAAGGATTTAAAACTTTTAAATGAGTTCGATTTTAATAATGTGGCTTTTGGTGGCTTGTCAGCTGTTTACCCTTATTCAAATAAATTAATACTTGGATCATATAAATCAGATAGAATCGCAATTTATGAAATTACAGATTAGTTGGCTTTTAAGCTTTTTCCTTTCAATGAATGTTTTGGCAGAAACGAAATTATTTGTCTTGGGTACAGGAACGCCTAATCCAGATCCACAAAGAATGGGATCTTCTTATTTATTGCTAGTAGACGAACAACCATACCTCATTGATTTTGGAATTGGTGTCATTAGGAGGTTCTCAGAACTAACAGAAGAGTGGGGTGGAGAGCTGAAAATTGATACTACTTCAATTGATCATGCATTTTTAACTCATATGCACTCTGACCATAATCTAGGTTTATCAGATTTAATTATTACTCCTTGGATAATGGGGCGAGAAAATAAATTAAAATTATTTGGTCCAGATGGCCTTGATGACATGGCTGAAAACATTATCAAAGCTTACGAATTTGATATTAATTACAGAATTTATGGTACACAGCCTCAAAATAAAACTGGGTACAAATTTGAATTTAAAAAAATTGATGAAAACTTTATTTTTCAAGATAACAATGTGAAAGTTGAGGCCTTTAAAAATAATCACGGAGATTTAGAAGAATCATATGGTTTTATTTTTAAGACAGATGAAATAAAAATTGTTTTTTCAGGTGACACTGCTCCATCTGAAGAATTAGTTAAGGTAGCAAAGAATGCAGACATCTTAGTTCACGAGGTTTATTCACAATCTGGTTTTGAAAAAAAGACAAAAGATTGGCAAATTTATCATGCTGCTCATCATACAAGCCCAATGGAATTAGGCAAAATTGCTAGCGAGGTAATGCCTAAGAAACTAGTTCTTTCTCATATTCTTTATTGGGGAGCCAGCTCTGAGGAAATAAAAGAAGAGGTCTCAGCACATTTCAAGGGAGAAATTATTGTCGCTCAAGATCTCATGCAGATATACTAGTTAAGGAGTTTTTTAAGTATTTCGTTTATTGCTTGAGGATTTGCTTTTCCCTGAGTCTCTTTCATAACTTGGCCAACAAAAAAACCGAATAATTTATCTTTTCCAGATTTATAAGCATCAACTTGCTTAGAATTATTTTGTAAAATATTTTTTGCAATTTCTTCGAGCTCGCTCTCATCAGAAATCTGTTCTAATCCTTTAGAGCTTATTATTTCATTCGCATCCAAACCAGTATTCCAGATCTCCTCTAGAACATCTTTCGCAATCTTGCCAGATATAGTTCCGTCTTTTATCTTTTGAATTAAACTGGAAAAATTATCTGCATTTATTTTTGAGTTAGGCAATGTCATTTCATATTTATTTAGAAGAGCATTAAGTTCGCCTATAATCCATTTAGCTGCTAGAGAAGAATCAGTTTTTACGCTTACTTGCTCGAAAAATTTTGCGGTTTCTTTATTTGAGCAAATTACCTTCGACTCATAAACATCTAATTCATATTCTTTTATGAATCTTGCTTCTTTTTCTTCTGGAAGTTCTTCCATCTCTTCCTTAACTTGATTAATAAAATCTTCAGAAATATTCGTTGGCACTAAATCTGGACAAGGAAAATATCTATAGTCATTTGCAAACTCTTTAGTTCTCATAGACCTTGTTTCGTCTTTATTTGCATCATAAAGTCTAGTTTCTTGTTCTACCACACCATCACTTTCTAGTATTTTAATTTGTCTTTTAATTTCAAAATTTATTGCTTTTTCCACAAATTTGAATGAATTAATATTTTTTATTTCTGCTCTAGTTCCATATTCTGCTGAATCTGGTCTCATTATTGAAACATTTGCATCACACCTCATTGATCCTTGTGACATATTTCCATCAGAGATATCTAAATAGGTGATAATTTGATGAATCTTTTTTAAGTATTCCACTGCTTCTGATGATGATCGAATATCAGGTTCAGAAACTATCTCCAAAAGTGGTACACCAGACCTGTTCAAATCTATGACAGATTTGTCGTCATACTGATCATGCATGGACTTTCCTGCGTCCTCTTCAAGATGAGCCTGGTGTATTCGTATTTCCTTATCCTCAAGTTTTACAATTCCATCTTTAACAATTGGAAAATGCAGTTGTGTAATTTGATAGCCTTTGGGTAAATCTGGATAAAAATAGTTTTTTCTGTCAAAAATCATGGTTTTAGCAATTTTAGCTGACGTTGCTAAACCAAATTTTATCCCTTGCTTCATAGCACCCTCATTCAGCACGGGAAGTACCCCAGGCAGTCCCATATCTATAAAATCTACAAGTGTATTAGCATCTTGCCCAAACTTATTTTTAGCAGGCGAAAAAAGTTTTGTATTTGTTAACAATTGAACATGAACTTCCAGCCCTATGACTGGTTGCCAGCCATTAACTAAGGTGTCATTTTGTGCCAATCTGTTACCTCCTGAATTTTATTTGTTAGTTGTAATAATAGATCCTCTTGAAAATAATTCCCTATAAGCTGTCCTCCTGTAGGCAATCCATTTTGAAAACCGTTGGGAAAAGAAATTGCTGGAAGTCCTGCTAAATTTGCAGGAATAGTTAATAGATCTTCCTTATACATTCGATTTGGATCTTCAGATTGTCTATTTTTTTCAAAAGCTTGATCTAGTGTTGTTGGCATAAAAATTAAATCAACATCTTTGTACATTTCTTCGAATTTATTTTTAATCATTCTTCGAACTTTTTGTGCTTTTAAGTAATAAGCATCGTAAAATCCAGCTGATAATACATGTGTTCCAATTAGTATTCTTTTTTTAACTTCATCACCGAAACCTTCTGCTCTGGTTGACATATATAGTTCAGAAATATCTTGTTGTTTATTAGTTCTATGCCCAAATTTCACCCCGTCAAACCTAGAGAGATTTGAAGAACACTCTGCAGGAGCAATCACATAGTATGAACAAATACCTGAAGAAAGTTCAGAAAAATCAACTTCAATCAATTTATGACCCAATGACTCAAGAATTGTTAAAGATGCCTCATACGCTTTAAGCACACTATCTGATATACCGAAAGATTCAAGATTTTTTATAACTCCTATTTTTAATGACTTAGTATCTTCATCTAAACATCTCTCATAATTAATTTCTTTTCTCTGTGAGCAAGTAGAATCTTTTATATCAAACGAAGACATTGCATCAAGTAATGCTGCACAGCCAAAAGCATCTTTTGAAAATGGGCCTGCTTGGTCCATGCTTGAGCAAAATGCAATCATACCCCAACGTGAAACAAGTCCATATGTAGGCTTCAGTCCTGTAATACCACATAAAGCAGCTGGTTGACGAATTGATCCACCAGTATCAGTGCCCGTTGAAATTGAAGTTATGTTCGCAGCAACGCAAGCTGCCGCGCCTCCAGAACTACCTCCTGGTACAAGCTTCTTATTCCAAGGATTGTCTACTGGGCCAAAATAGCTGGTCTCATTTGATGAACCCATAGCGAATTCATCCATATTTGTTTTTCCAATCATTATTGAACCAGCATTATTGCAATTCTCCACTACAGTAGAGTCATAGGGCGGTTTAAAATTTTCCAACATCTTTGAACCACAGGTAGTTGTGATATTTTTTGTGCAAAAAATATCTTTATGAGCAATTGGAACACCAGATAATGGCAGCCCTTTGAAGTTTTCAAAATTATTATCTATTTCCTCGGCTATATTGAGAGCTTCTGTTTCAAAATGGTTAATGAAGATATTATTTTGATCTGCTTTAACTCTTTCGAGAGCATTTTGAACTGCTTCTTTCGCTGAAATCTTTCTTTCTCTAAATGCGTCTCTTTGTTGTTTAAAATTCATTCAATTATTTTTGGTACTATGAAATAATCATCATCAGAATCAGGGGAGTTTTCTAAAAAATTCGATTTATCATTTCTATCTTTATTCTCATCCTTTCTCATGACATTGTTTAGTTCAAGTGGGTTATTAAGAGGTTCTAAGCCATCTAGATTTAGATCTTGCATCTCATCAATTAATTTGAAGGTATTTTCAAGTTTTTTCATTATTTCTGGATGCTCATCATCAGATGCATTGATACGTGCAAGAAATAAAAGATTTTTTAACTCGATTTTATCCATCAAAAGCCTTATTCTATAAGATTCTGATTATTATAGAGTAAATTAGAAATGTTTAAATTTTTACGTAGCCTTTTTTCAAATGATATTTCTATTGATTTAGGTACTGCTAACACATTAATTTATACCAAAGAGGACGGAATCGTTTTAGATGAGCCGTCTGTTGTTGCTATTCAAGAAAGAAGTGGTCAAAAAACTGTTGTTGCTGTTGGGCACGACGCAAAAAAAATGTTGGGAAGAACACCTGGTCAAATGGAGGCTATAAGACCTCTNAGAGATGGNGTAATAGCAGACTTTAATGTTACAGAAAAAATGTTGCAGCATTTNATCAAGAAAGTTTCCAATAATTCTATATTGTCTCCAAGTCCAAGGGTTCTTGTTTGTGTTCCATCGAAAGCTACACAAGTCGAAAAACGAGCTATNAGAGAATCTGCTCTATCTGCTGGCGCTAGCGTAGTTAAATTAATTGAAGAACCGATTGCAGCAGCTTTGGGAGCAGGTGTGGANATAGANAAGCCAAGAGGCAGCATGGTAATNGATATCGGAGGNGGCACATCAGAAGTTGCTATTCTTTCCTTGAATGGAATAGTTTATTCAGANTCTCTTAAGGTTGGTGGTGANAAATTCGATGAAGCNATACAAACATATGTCCGAAGAAAGTTTGGTGTGGTTATNGGTGAATCAACAGCTGAACTAATAAAGTTACAAGTAGGATGTGCAACACTTAATTGTAAAAAGGAATTTGAACCATACGAATTTAGGGGCAGAAACCTTGCAGAAGGTATTCCTGAGCTTGTGGTTTTTCAAAAAGAAGATGGTTTCCGTGCTCTAGAAAATCAAACTTCGGCAATTGTGCGATCAGTAAGACAAGCTTTAGAGCTATCACCACCTGAACTAGCAGCAGATATTTCTCAGGATGGAATAGTCATAACAGGTGGCGGGGCATTACTACATTGTCTTGATACTCTAATTGAGCAATCAACTGGCATTCCAACACGTGTTGCAGAAGATCCTTTAACATGTGTCGCAAGAGGCGGTGGAATTGCTCTAGGGCTCATGGATAAAGACTTTGACCTATTTGCTGAGGAGTAATGGCAACAAACATTCTTCCTTTTCAGAAGAAATTAAGATTAGTTATACTTTCTATAATTTTTGCTGGCACTCTTATTTATTTATCTCAAAGTTTTTTTTTAAATGAAAGAGCTCAAAGGTTTTTAGTCAAAACTTTAAATGTTCCTCAACAATTTTTAACTCAAATAATTACTGAATATCGCGAATTTGAGAATGAAAAAATTGCTCTCTTGGAAGAAGAAATTCTCAACTTGCAAGATGAAATTTATGAAAAAGATCTTGAAATACAATCATTAGAAAGTTCTAAATCATTTAATAATTTCAATACAAAACTTCCAAATACATCTGAAACTTTCATTTCCTCTTTTGATCAAATGAATTTTACATGTTGCAATAAACATCGCGTATATTCCACAAACCCCAAAGAATNCAAAAAAGGCANATATTCTGTCACGCAAGGTAATTTTGTTGTNGGTAAAACTAGAAATATTTCAAATGATGAAATAGAAATTAGATTATTGAGTGATCCTGAGGAATTTATTTCANTTAAGACAATAAATGGTTTTTATTGTATTGCTAAGGGTTCAAGTANAGGAAGAATTATAAACTGTACTAATGAATCAAAAGCNGTAAGTTATGAAATTGGAGATACCTTNTTCACCACTGGTTTTGATGGAATTTATCCTGAGGGAATGATNGTAGGAAGATTAACAAATATCCAAGACTTGGGCTCGAATATCTTTCAAGAAACTCTAGAAATTCAGCTGTTCTTTGATCCATATCAATCCATAAATAAGAGGGTAATATTTCATGAATGAATTTTTTAGATATTTATCATTATTTCTGTTAATTATTTTTAACCAAATATTTCTTGCAATTGGCGCTTGGTCATACTTGCCAGATATATTTCTTGTTCAAACTTTAATTTTGACAACTTTTATCAAGAAATTGCCTAATATTTATTTCTTTGTATTCAAAGGCTTCATTATTGATCTTTTTTTCAGTAATTATTCATTTCCTTACACCGCAACTTATACGGTTATTGGCTTGTATTTAAACTTCTCTACACTTAAATGGATTCAAAGATCATTACTTGAGCAGTTGATGCTTATTATTTCAATTACCTTATTTTTAAATGGTATTTTATTCTATGTAAATGATTTTGCAGATGGTCTAAGTTCAAGAATTCTCTTAAACCCTTTGCTTAATTGCTTAGTTTGGACACTTATTTTCTTTAACCAAAGACAAAAATGGCTGAAAAATATTTAGTATGGCCTATTAGGATATTTTTATATCTTTTGGCAATTGTAATTTCCTTATTTTATTCTCTGTGCTTATTTATGGCTACTGAATACGGCGCAAGGTTTATAGCTAAAAACGTTTTTCAAGATAACTTAAATTTCAATGAAATTAAGGTTCAGCCTAGTCTTCTTGGTATTAAAATTAATATGCAAGATTTCTACTATAGAGGCGCAGCAGATTTTTATGGAGAAGAGCTTGCTTTGGAAATCAACTTTCTTAATTCCGTAATCAGTAACCACATTTATATACCATCACTAGATATTAATAGTTCAGAAGTAAAATTGGTTGAGGAAGATGCTTCATCAGGCTCGAATCAACCTAATCTTTTCATAAATAATTTAAATATAACTAACTTCCGAATTGGAGATACTTTACTTGAAAATATTAACTTTCAAAAAGTTCTGTCAGAGGGCGATAAGATTGTTTTTAATCTAAAGGATCTTAATATTAAACTTCCTGGATCACTCGAAAATATCAAGAATCTTGACGGCGCAGGATATTTTTCAAATGGTAAATTAAGTCTTAACCTTGAAAATGAGAATGCAGCTTTGGATTTTATTTTCTATGATGAAATCAAAAATTTTCAAAATTTTAAAGGTTATTTGAGTCTAGATTTCAATGATAAATTCTCAATTCCTTATGGATTTTTCTCATCAGCTGACGAAACAAGCAAACTGAATGTTTCTTTTAAATATAATGAAGATTTTACACTGAGCCTTTTTGCTACTGGAAATAGTAATATTCTCAATGATTTAATACCAGATACAATTCAAGACACAAAAGACTTCTTAAATGAATCTGAGTATAAATCGAACAATGCTCAAATTTTATTTTCGCTCTTTTCTGCCGAAGACATTGTAAATTTCTCTGGTATAGCTTCATTAGAAAATAACAGCATCAAACTAAATCAATTGGATATAGATACAAGTGAGATGACACTATACATTGATAATAATTTCCTCAGAATCTTTGGGGATGACATATTATTATCAGGGTTTGAGGCAGATAAATTTTCACTTTCAAAAAATCTAAGTCTAGAAAGTCCTTATGAGCTTTTAATTGAACAAGGCAATAAGTTTAATCTCACTATTTCAGAGTCTGGAAAGATCAAAAGTTTATCAGGCATTATTGGCAATGATTCAGACAGCAGTATGAATGTCATATTTAACGATAAAAGCATTTTAGTGAACTCCAGTGAGCTGTATGTTCAATTTGATTATCTTGATAATTTTAAAGTAGTTGATAACGGGATTAGAGTTTTCCCTAAAAAATTTAAATCAAATTATTTTGCACTCGAAGATAATAGTGATAACTATTTTGATTTTGATTTTAGAGATAATTCTCTAAGAAATTTAAACGCTGAATTAGTTCTGACGAAAGAATTTGAAGAAAATAATTTTGAAAATCTTAAATTTGATGAATTGAAATTTGTTTTATCAAACTCTTACTTGAATTTTAACAGCGACGAACTTGAGATTGGAGGCTTATTTAATATTAATGGGAAAAACATTTCTTATTCAGACTCAACCTTTAATATTGACGCCTTAAGAGTTCTGTCTTTAATTGATATTAGGTCAAGACTATTAAATATAATCAATGCTGATTTTGAAAAACTTGATCAGAATAATTTCTTTATAAATGATTTAAATGGTGAGTTTTTTGCTGACAGCAGTGGCTATGCAAATATTAATAATTTAAATTTAAATTTTGATGCAGGTAGTGCACTTTTAAAAGGAACAGTTTTTTCATCTAATGAAACTTTTGATACTTTTAATTTAGATTTAACATTTAGTACAAAACTGTCTCAAAATATTCCATGGTATGTCGCAATTATTGGTGGGTTCCCTGCTGCAGCTGGTGCGGTTGTTGTTACAGATATCCTTCAAGAAGGTATTAACGATATAACAAAGACTAACTACAGTATTTCAGGCAACGTTGATAACCTTGATGTATCAGTTAAGCAATAAGAAAACTAATAATTCCTAAAAAGCTTACAAAACCTATTATATCTGTAACTGTAGTGATAACTACACCACCTGCTATAGCTGGATCATATCCTGATTTTCTTAATAAATGTGGTAATAAAAAACCAAATATTGCCGCTGCTAATAAATTGAAGATCATAGCCAGTGCTATTGCATAAGAAAGATTATTATCAGAGAACCAAAAAGAAGTAATAGCATAAATAGCTATCGAAAATACTACACAATTTGCTAGTGCAACGATGAATTCTCTTCTGAATAAATATCTTAGATTTTTACGATTCAATTGACGCATTGCTTCTGCTCGAATGTATATGCCTAATGTTTGAGTAGCAGCTATACCTCCCATACTTGCAACAATTGGCATTAAGATTGCTGCGTATACAATTTTCTCCAGTACGTCTTCAAATAAACTTATAGACATAGCCGCAAAAATTGCAGTTACAAGGTTGATTGATAGCCATAAAAGCCGATTTTTTATCGACTTTCTTGGAGATGCAAATATATCCTCTTCAATTTGTGCAAATCCTATAAAATCTTGCTCAACTTCATCAGCCGCAACTTCTAGTATGTCATCAACTGTAATTCTGCCAAGCAGTAAATTGTTTTCACTTACAACTGGTGCTGAGAAGAGATCTCTTGTTTTAAATTGATTATAAATATCAATCTGATCGCTAGAAACATTTATAGGGGAGAATTCAGTATCCATAACTTCTCTTACAGTCAGATTTGGGTCTGAAGTTAGAATTTTTGTTATAGGTAGTATGCCCAAATACTCATCTTTTTTACTTACAACATATATGTCATCTGTATTTTGGGGTAATTCCTTTAAAAATCTCAAATATCTCATCACAAGCTCAATCGAGTGTTCTGCTCTTACTGTTATTACATCAGTATTCATTAAACCTCCTGCAGACTCCTCTGGATAATCAAGAATTTTTTCCACTCTTCCTCTATCTCTTGAGTTCATAAGAGATAAGACTTCATTTGTCATCTTTTCTGGCAAGCTCTGAAGAATATCTGCTAGATCATCAACTTCTAAATCACTAATAGCAGACGAAATCTCCTCAGGATTCATACCAGAAAGCAAATCTTCCCTCAAATTCTCATCAAGCTCGCCTAAGACCTCACCTTCTGTATCTAGTTGAATTA
>JGI24820J26691_1000082_pt1 | contig 22795 bp, 27 predicted proteins | sample METZYME_5_50m_FD_26691 | JGI IMG/M metagenome (IMG submission 26691) | reverse complement strand
CCTCCTTTGGAGTTCCAGATACTTTTGCGGATCTACTTAATTCACTTCCTCGCTGAGCAAAACTTATTACTAAAGCAAGTAATATCAGTACCGTAGAATAAAAAATTACAGGGTCTCCATTAATATTTATTACATAATAAGAATAAATTGCTTTTGTCATAGTCCCATATTTCATCAATGAAACTGCTCCAAAATCAGAAATTACATAAAGCCCAACAAGTAATGAAGAATAAATAATTGGCTTCTTTAACCGTGGTATAACAACTCTTGTGTACATTTTTATTTTTTTTACACCCAGTGATCTTGCAGCATCTTCTACTGTAGAATCTAAATTTCTTAAAGCACTACTACAAATTAACTGAACATAAGGATATGTAAAAAGAGTTAATACAATCCAACTTCCAACGAAACCCTCAATTCCTATAATCTCATTTACACCATATTTTGAAAATAAATCAACAAATAGTCCCTTTGGTGAAAATGCTGATACATATGTTAGCGCACCAATATATGAAGGTATTACCAGAGGAAGTATAGTTAAAGAAAATAATATCTTTGATCCTGGAATTTCATATCTAACAGTAAGTATTGAAATTGATAAGCCAAGAAGTAAGCTTGTAAAAACTACTGCAAAAAAAAGCAATACTGTATTAATTAATAAAGTACTTACATCCCATGAAGAAAGAAAACTTGAGAGATTTTTTGAAAAATTAGCAAAACGCCAAAACATATAGAAAATTGGCATAAGAAATAACGATAAAATAAACGTATTGCCAATTAACAGAGGTTTTGGTGTACTCACTCCATTAAGAATAAATAAAAAAAATAAATATTAAAAGAAAAAATTCTGGTCAGATTTCTCTGACCAGAATTTTTTGGCTTATGTTGATACTGACGGACGGACTAAAATCCTGCTTGAGCAATCAACTCTACAGCTTTTTCTTGCCATAGTGCTAATGCTGACCAGTTCAAGTTTGAAGGTGAATTCAAACTATTAATATCTGGTAGCAACGCATTTGGCTGAATACCTTCAACAAGAGGGAACTCGTATACTGTATTTGTAAATGTTTCCTGTACACCAGTTGAATGTAGGAATTCAATGAATGCCATAGCTGCTGGCTTATTTTGGCTTGAGGACAAAATACCAGCCCCTGCAGGCATAACCATTGCACCACATCCACCATCTAAGTAAACATTCTTAATAGGTGCGGTACCATCTTCTGCTACCACCCTAAGTGTGTAGTAATGATTGATCATTCCAATATCAAGCTCACCCGCTGCAGCTGCTGCTACTTGAGGTGAGTTTTTAGGATATTCACCATATCCAAGACCATTTATTGCTGTAAGCCATTCTAGAACTTTCTCTTCACCATCTGACTCGATCATACATGCAATCATTGCTATGAATGAAGAGTTTGTTGGTGCAAGTCCTAGCCTGTTACGGAATTTTTCATCAGCTAAACCGTATATATCACCTGGTAGTTCTGCGTCTGTAACATCTCGTGTATCAATTACAAGAGATCTTGATCTTCCAGAAGTTCCTACCCAGTAGCCATTACTGTCTACTGCCCAGGATGGGACATTATCTAAAACATCGCCTGGAAGTCTGTCAAATAGACCTGCTTTGGCAACTACACCAAGGCTCACTGGATCTTGTGAGAAGAAAACATCAGCAGGGCTGATTGCGCCTTCAAGTTCAAGTGTTCCTGCAAGTGCAGCACTCTTTGCATATCTTACTTCAACTTCAACTCCAGAAGTTGCAGCAAATTCTGCGATGATATCTGCTACGAGACTTTCTTTTCTACCGCTATAAATTACAAGGCTTCCACCGACTTCGGCTTCTGCTCTGCTAACGCAGCTTCTACTGCTGCATCAATAGCTGCTTGTGATACTTCACCAGCTGGTCCTTGTGCACCCGCTGGTCCTTGCTCTCCTGCTGGTCCTTGCTCTCCCGCTGTTGGGGAACAAGCAGTTAAAACCATCATTAAAGCAATTAAAGTAACTGTTAATTTTTTGTTCATTTTAACCTTTATTTTGCTTAACTTTGTTAATAGTACTTAACAACATGAGTTAACGGTAATTTATTTTTAAAAATTTTTCAATACTTGAGTTCACTATTAATCATGTTTTATTTATTATTTATTCTATGGCTTTAAAAAATACTGAAGGAGTTCTGCTCATAAATCTTGGCTCTCCAAAAGAATTAACAAAAAAGTCAGTTAGAAATTATCTCAAAATTTTTCTCTCTGATGACAATGTTGTAGATATACCAAAGTTTTTTCAACAGTTAATACTTCGTTTATTTATTCTCCCCTTCAGACCTAAAAATACTTTAGAGGCTTACGAAAAAATTTGGACTAAAAAAGGTTCACCTTTAATAATATCAACACAAAGTATCGCAAAAAAGCTTTCTAAAAAAACTGGGTGGTTTGTTGAATATGCTATGAGATATGAAGAACCTAGCATAGAAAATGCCTTAATTAACCTAAAAAATAATGGTAAAAACAAAATTTATATTATTTCACTATATCCGCATAATGCTATGGCTACAACAATAACAACTGAATTGGAAACAAGAATTGTGGCAAACAAAGTTTCTGATGATTTTGAATTAATTTTTACCAAACCCTTTTATGACAATGAAATTTATATAAATGCAATGTCGAATTCAATCAAACCATACATTGAGAATGATACCTTTGACAAAATAATTTTTAGTTATCATGGTATTCCAAAAAGACAAGCAAAAAAAACGGATGAAACTGGAAATCATTGTTTTTCAACTAGAGAATGTTGTGAGGTTGCAGGTGATGGATCAAAAGATTGTTATAGATCACATACTAGAATTGCATCAATGCTGACCGCTGAAAAATTAGGTTTATCTGAAGATCAGTGGGAAATTGCATATCAATCTAGAATTGGTCCTGGATGGTTAACTCCATTTACTGATAAAAGATTAGCTGAGCTCCCTAAAGAGGGTAAAGACAATATTGCAATACTGTGTCCCTCTTTTATATCTGACTGTCTTGAAACTCTAGAAGAGATTGATATTCGTGGAAGAGAAACCTTTTTTACAGCTGGCGGTAGAAATATGACTTATATTCCTTGTTTGAATGATTCGGAAGAGACTATAAATCTTCTGGAAAATTTAATTGAGACTTGCTGACCTAGCTAGTTTTCTAAAATTTAATGACCTAACTACAAATTTTCCACCATTGCGAACAAACCACATAAAGCCAGCTAGAACATAAGCATAAGGACACATCATTTTATTTATTATACATTAAATACTAGAATATTGTTAGTGCAAAAAGATCCAAAACTTGTTAGAAAGTATGAACCAATTATTTGGTTTCTTTTTTTTGGATTAACTTTTGCAGTTGGATGTCCAGCTTTCTAAATTTTTAACATAATNCGTTAATTACTATTAACATAGAATTAATGAGTAATAATAATCCAAATGTTTTTATAGAGCGTGAGATAGAAAAATTGCCTAATTCTTTTTATTCACACGCTGAAGCTATTTTTCATTTAAACGAAGCTGGGATAGAAGTAAAGCAAACACGNGTNGCTGATTGGCTCGGATTTAGCAGGGCTAATGTATCCCAAGTAATAGGAAGAATGCAAAACAGTGGTCTTGTAGAATTCACAGATGAATTAAAATTAACAAAAAAAGGCGACTATCTTGCAAAAATGATTGCTAGAAGGCATCGGATAATCGAAAGATTTCTCACAGAAGTTCTCGATTTACCCTGGGAAAAAGTCTATTTTGAAACAAAAAAGTGGGAAAATGTTTTAAGTTCAATTACTGAAGATGCGATGTTAAAAATACTTGGTAATCCAAAAACAGGACCATTTGGAAATCCAATTCCTTATTCAAACTATTTTGAGGGACCAATGGACAAACTTTACAATGTTAAAACTAATAAAAAATATTCAATCATTAAAATTTCCGAAGAGCTAAAAAAAGATAGTTCGATAATAACTTTCTTACAAAAAAATAATATTTTACCCGGTAATAAGATATTTATATCTGATTCAAATGAATACTCAATAACTGTAAGTATTAATAAAGATCAATTTTTTGGATTAGATAAATTTATAGCTAAAAGAGTTTTTGTAAGTTAAATAAACTATGGTAAAACCAATATTACTTAAAACTTAAAATGAGAGAATTTATATCAAACATACCTTATGAACTTTTTAGCTATATAGGTGGTGGAATATTTTTATTTATAATTCTTTACAAATTTTTTCCTAAATTTTTTGAAAAAATTCATAAACCAATATTTTTTACAATTGGTATTCTTTCACTTTCACTTGGATATGTTGGAATAGTCATTCCAGGTTTGCCAACAACAGTTTTTATATTGATTGCAGCATGGGCATTTTCTAAATGTTCAGAAAAATTTACTCACTGGTTAGAAAATCATAGAATTTTTGGCCCAATAATTTTAAATTGGCAAACTTATAAAGGGCTTTCTAGAAGAGCAAAAAAACTTGCAATATCAATGATTGTCCCTACTTTTGCAGTAACAATCTATTTTGTTTTTTCACTTGTAGGCGATTTAATATTTGGTACATTTGGAATTGCGCTTTGTNCTTGGCTAGCAACAAGNCCNGAACCACCACTCGAAAGTAGTTCTTAAATTAATTAGCTTCGGGTATTTGATAACCAATAGGTGAAACTTTGTCTAACTCAAAAACATCTCTTGCTTGGGCTTCATAGTTTAATCCTATAGAAATTTGATCTCCCTCAGTGACTCTATTGCCGTTTTCATCTAATCTTGCGTTCATCGTTGCCTTTTTACCAGATTTACAAATAGTTTTTATTTCTGTCATTTCATCGGCCCACGCTAATAAGTAAACGCTACCTGGAAAGGGTTCGCCACGAAAATCTGTTCTTAAACCATAGCAGAGAACTGGAATTTTTAACTTATCCACAACAAGTGATAGTTGAAGTACTTGTTTTGGGCTAAGAAATTGTGACTCATCAACAAGCACACACGAGACTTTATCTCTTTGATGTTCATGTGCAGTCCAAACATAAAGGTCATCATCAGCTGTAAATATTTCGCAATCTCTATCTAAACCAATTCTTGAAGCAATTTTTCCTTCTCCAAATCTGTCATCTAATTTTGGTGTAAACATTAAAGTTCTCATATCTCGTTCTTCGTAATTGTGTGCAGANTGNAGTAGCGTGGTGCTTTTTCCAGCATTCATTGCNGCATAATAAAAATATAATTTTGCCATTGTTTATATATTAGTTATTTAATTTTTTGTTGCTATCTAAGAGCAACTATTCTTCCAACTGTTTTCCTGCTACCAATTAAATCTAAATAATTGATAATCTCATCGAATTTTATTGTTTTATAAATTGGCTCTATTTGTTGATTAATAAATAAATCAAAAATTAATTCCATTCTTTTCTTAAGATACTCTCTGTCATTATTTTCAAAACTTATCATAAATACTCCCATTATTGAAATATTCTTAACCAATAGATAACTAAGAATCTGTGAAGGTATATTGCCACTTGCAAATCCAACAATAAGAGCCCTGCCCTCAGACCCTAANAGTCTAATGCCTTGCTGGTACGCATCTCCACCAACTTGATCGTATAATATGTCCAGAGGCCTTTTGCCAAATACACCCTCTATAATCTCATTTACATTTTCTTCTTGATAATTAATTACTAACTCTGGACCAAATTGTTTTATCAGTTCTTTTTTTTCCTCAGAACCAACAGCAGCAATAACTCTTGCTCCTGATATTTTGGCAAGTTGAACAGCAGCAAGTCCAACTCCACCTGCAGCAGCATTTATCATNATTAATTCNTNAGGCTTTATTTGAGCTCTTCGGTGTAAAGCAAAATCAGATGTTAAATATGACATTAATATTGCTGCTCCGTCTTCAAAAGATACATTTTCAGGAAGTTTGTATGTTAAGTTTTCTGAAGCTACACAAATTTCTCCAAAACTCCCATGTCTACCAGATCTAAAAACTGTTGTAGCAGCAACTACCCTATCCCCAATGGAAAAATTACTATCCGAAGAACATTCTTTTACATAACCGGCAACTTCAAAACCGGGAACAAATGGTAGCCTTGGGTTAGATTGATACATGCCGCTCGAAAGAAGAAGATCAGCAAAATTTAACGTCGCTGCTTTTGTTTCAATAATTAACTCTTCTTGACCTAATTTAGGATATTCCATAAAAGAAAATTCTAGATTTGTGAAAGGAGAAACAGTATTTTGAACCCATGCTTTATATTCCTTCATATAAATATCATAAAAGAATTAAACAGTGGTAGTCTTTTTTTTATGGAAGTAATTTTAAAGTTCATACATGTGGTTGGATTATCAATTTGGTTAGGATCTATGGTTACATGGGCAGTTTTTGCTCCGAGAATTAATAAGTATGATCCGACAAGAAACACAACAGGAGTCTTGCGTGTTTCTTTCAGTAAAATCTCATCTATTTCTTATGTTATAACTGTAATTTCTGGGGTAGGAATTTCATCAACTGTAAGTGATTCAACTGCCAATTGGAATTTAGAAATTGGAATTTTACTTCTAGCTGGTGCTGTCATTGCATTTCATAGTTTTGCAACAAATATGAGTGCAGCTCTTAGAGGTGCAATTAATGGTGTAATGCTTTTACTTGCATTAGTTGCTGTTTACTTAACAACAATTTATATCTAAAAAGAATTTATTAAATCTAAATCTTCCTCATCAATTATACCGTATCCTCTTGTCAGGATATTTCTTGAATCTTTTTCAACCAAAAACCAATATATTGTCTCGTTTGAAGGTATTTCTAAATTTTCTAGGAATTGATTTAGATCAACATAAGCAGTAATTGTTCTATCTCTTATTCTGTCATCTCTAATTCCTGCACGCATGATTCCNTCTAAATAAACTTCAAATAATTTTGAGCTTTTTTGTACGGTGGGAACCTCGATTATATTATGTGTATCGCCAAATCCAGTNTTTTCTAATAATGTAATTGATTCATCAACCAATGGTTGATGCCACTGTTGAAAAGCAACAATAATAATTAAATTTTTATCTACAAAATCATCTGGAACGATTTTGTCCCTTTTGTTTAAATCTCTACCACTTATTTCTGGAAACTCTCCATATTCAACAGTCACATTACTCTCCTGTTCTGCCTGGCAACTTACAGAAAAAAATAAAATTAAAACTAGAAAGCTAGTCTTGTACCGGACCAAGAACTGCCTCTAAATTTTTAATTTGCTTATCCATTATTTTGTTAAATATAATTCCAACAAAAATACCAATAATAAAAAAAGGAAATTTGTAATTAATATCTACAGAGTATGTTACCTCTGTGCCTTTTGAGTTAGCTGATAAAAATATAGTATCAACAATTGTAAAAATTGAAGTTGAGGCTTGTAAGGAAACTCTGAGTGGCGGACCCCATTCAATAATCTCATAATTGTATTGTCTTGGCTTATTATTAAAGTGTGTATTAACTCTGAATACTGATCCTTGTCTTAATGGTTCTTTGGTTATAAGTTCACCTTCATCACCTTCAGCCCATTTTTCTAAATTTCTAAAATCTGATAAAAATTCAAAAGCAGAATCAATGTCTGAGCTGACTGTTACTGTTCTTGAAAAATTTGGCATACATATATATTAAGTAGATTAAATTTTTGTAGGGAATTGTTTATCTAAGATTTAAAGATCTATTTCTGAAACCTACAAATCCTATTATCAAAAATATTGCTATTTTTCCTATTACAAGCAATATGTCTTCTGCAAATAAACCATCTTGGTAAGGATTGCCATATGCTCCAAAAGATGAAAGATTGTCATCAAACCATTTAAAGAAATCATTTGTTCCAGCTAGAGAGTTAGTTAAATATTCAAATGCCATTAAGCCTCCACCAAAAGCCCAAGCCATTGAAGATTTTCCAGTAAATGCTCCAAGCGCAAATCCTAGTGCACCAAAAGTAACCCCAGCCAAAGCGGCTTGAAGTGTTGCTTTCATAAGTGGAACATAATCAAGTGTTTGACTAAGTTCCATAGTTGCAATTGGAATAAACATAATATTTGTCCATGCAAAAGTTACAAATAAACCGAATAGAACAGCAACAATTGATTGTGTTAAATACACAGAAGTTCTTGTCATTGGTAAAGCAGCAACAAATTCGAAAGTCCCATCCTCTTCTGCTTTTGAACCTAATTTATTTAAAAGAATTATTGTGGCAGTGCCAATTAAAAGTGGAACAAATGGTACTAAGAAATAAGTTGTTACCATTCCTTCTAACGTAAAAACATTGTCCCAATCCGAAATTCCCAATAAATTCATCATTGTTTCATTTTCTGACATTCCTCTAAAAGCTTCTCTTTGTGTGTCAATAAGCAAACTTTCTACACTTGAATTTGCAAAAGCTAGTGGAAGTATTAATAAGTAAACTCCTCCAGAAATTGCCCAATTTAAAATAAATTTTCTTGGAACTGTAATCATATATTTGAAATAATTAAACATTACCCCTCTCTTCTTTCATAGAATGTAAAAAAAGCATCTTCTAAATCTTGTCCTTCTTCTTTTGCTTTATTTAAAAATGTCTCATATGTTTCATCATATACTTTTGCACCTTCTCTTAAAACAGCCATCGAGTCGGCAACTTTTTCAACCTCAGAAATAATATGTGATGATAAAAGTATTGCTGCACCATTATTAGCAAATTCTTTTACAATTTCAAAAAAAGTTCTTTGATGAAAGGGGTCTAGGCCTGAAGTTGGTTCATCTAAAATNAATGCCTTTGGCTTATGAAGTACAGCCAGTATCAATGCAACTTTTTGTCTGTTACCTTTAGATAATTCTTTGAGAGTTTGATCAACCTCCAATTCAAACTTTTCTGCTAATTCCATAGCATAATCAGTTGATTGACCTCTCATATCCGCACCAAGTTTAAATAGTGACTTAGAATTTAAATTTTGTGGAAGTTGAGGATCTCCAGGTAAATAGCCTATTATTTTCTTTGCCTCAACAGGATTTNCAATTGTATCAATTCCCTCAACTGAAAGTGAACCTTCAGAGGGCATCAAAAATCCCATAAGACTTCTCATTGTTGTAGATTTTCCAGCCCCGTTAGGACCAAGAAGCCCTTTAACCTCGCCATTATCAACAGAGATATTGATATCTCCAACGCCTTTTCCGTTTTTGTATCTCATAGTGAGNTCTTTGATTTCAATCANATTTTTATTTTAAGATGAAAAATTCAAAAAGAATAAATTATTCCTCAGATTTTTCATTTTTTTGTTTATTTCTTAACCAAGTTAAAAGTAANGCCGGTATTAAAAACATTAGCATTTCATCCCAACCNCCCTGATGATAAAGACTAGTTGGTGGAATTATTTTGGTGAACATTAAAGATATCCCTCAACCATCCAACGAGTTATGTTAACTAAGGTATTTGGAAGTAATCCAAAATAGATAGTTAAAGCAGCCAATATTCCAAGTAATAATTTATCTGAATTTTTTACCTGTATTCTTTCAACCGCATTTTCTGTTTTTTCTACAGCAGCTACCCAAATAGGTCGTAAATAAAAGTAAAAACCCGCGACTGTAGTTAGCATCAAAACAGTCACTAATATATACCTCTCGTATGACCAAAGATTAGTTATCAAAATAAACTTCGAAACAAATCCACTTGTTAGTGGAAGTCCTGCAAGTCCGAGCATAAATATAGAAAAAGTAATTGTTATATATTTGTTTTCTTTGAATAATCCCGAAATATTAGATATCTGAAAATCTGAACTTAACTGTCCACTGATTATTGAAAATATAGTAAAGATCCCAATTAATTGAATGATATAAGTGATCAAATAAAAAATCGAAGCACTTACTCCATAGACGCCTGAAGATATTCCAGAGAGTATAAAGCCTGATTGAATAACACCACTATAAGCAATCAATCTTTTTAAATCAGTCTGATTTGTTGCGAACAAAGCTCCAGCTAATACAGATAAAATTACAACTGCCCCAAAGAATAAATCAAATTGATCAATTATAAATGACAGAGAAACTGCAACAAGCCTTGCAAGAACAATAAAAGATGCTGCTTTTGCAACAGTAGCCATATACCCAACATATCCAGTCGGCGATCCTTGATATACATCTGGTGCCCATGCTTGGAANGGGGCAGCAGCAACTTTGAATAGTAAACCAACTGTTATTAATATAAGTCCAATAAATGTTGTCAATGGAACATTTTCAGGGCCAATATAATTAATTGCAATACTTGTATCAAATACTCCAGTTATTGATAATGAGATGTAAGCTAATGCAATTCCATAAACAAATATGCAGGAAGCTAAAGAGCCAAGCAAAAAATATTTCAAAGCAGCCTCGTTACTTAATTGATCGCCTCTGTTAAGTCCTGCTANGGCATATAAACTAATTGAACCAATTTCTAGACCTATGAACAACATTATGAAGTTTTCTGAATCTACCATTAGCAAAAAGCCAGAGGCAGACATTAAAACAAGAATTAAGGCTTCAGTAGTTTTATTTTCTATCATCTCTGAAGTTTGCCAGAATGAGTTGAAAGTAAAAAGTAACACGAGACCAATTAGTACGTTTCCAACAAGTGCGAATTCATCAAGAAGAATTTTTTCTGAGAAGTACGAAGAGACTCCGTCTGTAAAAAATAATCCAAACTTTAAAAAGATTGTGAATAACGTTAATAAAATTCCAACAAATGAAACATATTTTTTTACGTACATTGGTGTTGAGATAGTTATTGTGCAAAACAACAATACTATGACTGTTAAAAGTAATGCTAGTGTAGGAGCAATGACTATGTAATTAATACCTAAAAACTCAGAAATTGAACTCATTTTAACTCCGTGAACATTGCAATTATCTCACTTAATAAGCTAGCTTCTTGAATTACAAAACTTTCAATAAAATTCGGATAAATACCAATAAACAGCATCAATAATACCAAAGGGGCTATTGAAGCAGTTTCTCGAGAGTTGAGATCATTAAGGGTTTCATTTTCTTCATGTTTGATTGGGCCTGTAAACATTCTTTGATAAGCCCAAAGCATGTAGATTGCTGCTAAAACAACCCCAAAAGCTGCAAATGATGTAAGAACTTTATAAGTATTGTAACTACCCATAAGAATCATAAACTCGCCAACAAAACCATTTAGACCTGGGAGGCCTATAGAAGCAAATGATGTAAACAGAAATACAGCTGCATACCTTGGCATTGAAATTTTTACTCCTCCAAAATCACCTATATTCCTTGTGTGTCTTCTTTCATATATAAAACCAACTAGCATAAACAATGCTCCAGCAGTAATACCATGGTTAATCATTTGTATTATTGCTCCTTCAAGGCTTAAAAAACCTCCAGCTGATATTCCCAACATAACAAATCCCATATGACTTACTGATGAGTATGCAATTAATTTCTTTATATCAATTTGTGCAATAGCAACTATAGCTCCATAAATTATTCCAATAACAGATAGAACTGCAATCAAATTTTTATATGCAAGAAAACCCTCGGTAAAAAAAGGTATCGAAACTCTTAGTATTCCGTATGCACCAACTTTTAGAAGAACTCCAGCTAACATTATACTTCCAGCAGTTGGTGCTTCTACGTGAGCATCAGGCAACCATGTATGTAGTGGAAATATTGGAACTTTAATCAAAAAACCGAAAGTAAATAATAAGAATAAAGTTCTTGATTGAGATTCAAGCAAAATTAAGGAAGCCAGTGTTTCAAAATCTACTGCGAGCTTACCATTAACCCTGTAACTTAACACTGCTGTATAAACTGTTCCAATAAATATGAAGACTGAACCAAAAACAGTATAAAGAATAAATTTTATTGTTGCATATCTTCTGTTTTCTCCACCCCATATACCCATTAGAAAATACATTGGGATAAGCAAGGCTTCAAAAAATATAAATAAAGATATTAAGTCACCACTTATAAATACCCCATTGATAGCAAATTGTAATGATAAGAGTGCTCCAACAAAGCCTTTACTTTCAGCATGATCTTTACCAATAGACAAAAGAGATACAAATACTAACAATGAAGTTAATACAAGTAAAAGTGTGGACATTCCTGATAATCCAAAATGCAAACTTAGTCCATAAGACTGAATCCAATCAAAATTAGATAAAATTGTAAATTCTGTTTTTGCATATTTACCGAATAATAAATATACAGTTTGGGTAAATGTAATTAATGAAAAAGCAATTGCGATTGGTCTAAATAATTCTTTTCTTGAATTTGAAATAGCAAACACAAATAATGCACCACTAAGAGGAATTATCAAAAGAGAAAACATTATCGCAATCACGATTGCACCATTGGAGTAGCAATGAACAGTACAATTAGAAGTAACAAAAATAAACCAAAATAAACAACATAATTTCTTACCATTCCAGTTTGAGTTGTAGAGGTGATTTTTGACGTTTTATTAAATGCTGTAGACACAAAATTGACTGAACCGTCTATTAACATTCCATCGACTACAACAGCTACTTTACGAGTTAAGTTTTTCATGCCAGACACAAAAAATAAATTTCCGAATTTATTTAGGTACAAAACATTAAAAGAGAGATCTTTGATTAAATTAATAGGATACTCAAGTTTAAATTTTTGTAAATCAATACGCTTGTGTAGTTCAATACCAAAAAATAGAAATGCAATAATTAAACCTGTGAATCCTGCCCCTATAGACAAAACTGCTAAAACTACCAGGGTAATTCCCTCAGGTAAATGTGTTACTTCAACATTCTCAAGATTGACGTGAAGAACTTTTTCTAATCCATGAAAAAATGGTGTGTTTATAAATCCTATAAATATAGAAAATATTCCAAGAAGCAAGAGAGGCCTTGTCATTGCTTTTGGAGCTTCATTAATATCTGAATGTTCAAAACCATTATCTTTTTCGAAAATTAATAACCAATGTCTACCCATATAAAATGCTGTTAGAAAAGCTGCACCTAAAGTAAGAGCCCAAAAGATATAATAAATACCTCCATTTGCGAAGACAGAAGCTAATATTTCATCTTTTGACCAAAATCCTGCAAGTGGGGGGATTCCAGAAATTGCAAGTGTTCCAACACCCATCATTGAAGCTGTAATTGGCATTTGTTTTCTTAACCCTCCCATTTTCCTAATATCTTGTTCATGATGCATAGAATGTATGACTGCTCCTGCTCCAAGAAATAGCAATGCTTTGAAAAATGCATGAGTAACTAAGTGAAAAATCGCAGCTACATATGCCCCAGCGCCTATTGCGATAAACATAAAACCAAGTTGTGAAATGGTAGAGTATGCTAAAACTTTTTTAATATCATATTGATTTATGGCAGAAAATGCTGCGAGTAAAGCCGTTATCAAGCCAAAAACTGTTATTAAAAGACTTGCTAAATTTGAGTGTTGTAAAAGTGGAGAGATTCGAACAAGCATAAATACCCCAGCCGTAACCATTGTTGCTGCGTGGATAAGTGCACTTGCAGGAGTTGGACCCTCCATTGCATCTGGAAGCCAGCTAAATAATGGAAATTGAGCAGATTTACCAAATGCTCCAAGAAGTAAAAAAAGAGAAATTAATGTGATAGTGTTTTCAGATACTTCATTTGAATTATTTAAAATTTTGTAAAAATCAAAGGTGTTGAAATTATCCAATATGATCATTAATCCAATTAAGAATCCAAAATCACCAACTCTATTTATTACAAACGCTTTATTTCCAGCTTTTGCAGCTGCTGGTTTTTTGGACCAAAATGAAATTAATAAATAGGAACTCAAGCCCACAAGCTCCCACCCAAAAAACATCACTAAAAAGTTTGAAGACATTACTAACAGCAACATCGAAAATACGAAAAAATTGAAATATATAAAATAATTGCTGTAATTTTCATCTTTTTCCATATACGAAGTTGAGAAAAGCTGAATAACAAAAGAAAGGCCTGTAACTAATATCAGCATAATCCCAGACAATCCATCAAGAGTAAATCCAATACTTATATCAGGATTAGAAATCCATTGGAACAGCTCTATATTTACTCCATTAAATTTATTCAAAGCAAGTACAACAAAAGAATACGCTGCGATAGCAAATGAAAGAAGTGCAGCGTTTAGAGTAAAAAAGTTTGTCATTAGTTCATTAAATAATTTCTTATTTAGAAATAAAAAAATAGCCGTTAGAAATGGTAGGAAAATTGAAAGTAGAAAAATGAAATCCAAACTAACCTCTTGCCACATTTAATACATCAACTGACGCAGATGACTGTTTTCTAAAAATAGAAACAATAATTGCAAGACCAACCACTACTTCTGCTGCTGCTACAACTAAAACGAAAAAAACAAAAACCTGACCTTCAATTTGGCCAAAATGTTTGGATGCTGAAATGAATGTTAAATTTACAGCATTTAACATCAACTCAATACACATAAACATAATCAAAGCATTTTTTCTAATCATCATTCCAAGAAATCCAATAGTGAATAAAATTGCGGCTAGTGAAAGATACCAATCAGTAGTTACTTCAAGCATTGCTATTTCTTTTCTTCGTGTCATATGCAAGTGCAATTGCTGCAGCAGTAGCAACAATTAACAATATTGAAATTATTTCAAATGGAAATATCCATGCTGTAAATAATGTACCTGCAATCAGTTGTGGTGTTCCTTCAACATCATATTCAACCGGTGGGAACCAGAGATCCCATTTAAAATCTGAGCTAACAGCTACGTAAACTAATAAGGAAATAAGTATTAAAAATACTCCACTTACTAAAAATGTTTGGCCTTTAATTGAGTCAGTAGTTTGTTCTTTTTTATCAACACCTATCATCATTATCACAAACAGAAAGAGAGTCATTACGGCGCCTGCATAAACTAACATTTGAACCATGGCTACAAAAGTAGCATTTAGGGTTATATAAATTATTGCCAAAGAAACTAAAGTCATTACTAAACCCATAGCATTATGTACTGGATTTTTAGCAAAAATTACAATGAGTGCTCCTAATATTATTAAACTTGCTGGTGCAAAAAAGAGGAACGCCTCAAACAATTTACTCTTCCTCCAATGATTGTCCTTCTTCTGGGGGCTTCTTTCCTACTCCAAGTGAACCTGACCAGTTAACTACATTTTGAAAATTTGGATTACCATTTGGAGAAGTTGCTCTCATCCATCCATCCGATGTATTAAGGTCATCTATATTTGTTAATTTAGTTTTGACTTCATGGGTGTTTGGAGTTCCATCTTCATTGACAACGAGTACATCTTTATCGAAAATTGCTTCTGATCTGTTTGTAACACTCATCTCAAATAAGGATGTCATAGTAATTGCTTCAGTTGGACATGCTTCAACGCATAAAGCGCAATATATACACCTAAGCATATTAATTTCATAAATAAATCCATATCTCTCACCCGGGCTAACAGGATTCTCTTCAGGATTGTCCTCACCCCTAACATAAATACATTGTGCGGGACAAACACCTGCGCACAATTCACAACCAATGCATTTTTCCATTCCATCTTCATATTTGTTTAAAACATGACGACCATGAAATCTCTGAGGCTTTTCTCTGAATTCTTTTGGATATTTGTCAGTAACTGACTTTCGAAATAGCTCTTTAAAGGTAACTTTTAATCCTTTTACTAAACCAAACGTATCACTCATAAATTAACTCCATGGCAACCCAAACTCTCTAAAACCTAAAACTATTGCTGATAATATGAGCCAAACTAATGATGCAGGAATAAGTCTTTTCCAACCAAGCTCCATTAATTGGTCGTATCTTAGTCTTGGTAATGTTGCTCTAAACCAAATGAATAGAAACAACAATGCAAAAATTTTTATTCCTAGCCAAAAAATTGGCATTATTGCCGATAATAAAGGGGGTAAGAAATTTTCGAAGGTAGGGCCAAGCCATCCTCCTAAAAAGAAAGTGGCAGTTATTGCACACATATTAAACATATTTATATATTCAGCTAGGAAGAACATTGCAAACCTAAATCCTGAATACTCTGTATGAAAACCACCAACTAATTCTTGTTCAGCTTCAACAAGATCAAAAGGAGCTCTATTTACTTCTGCTACAGCAGCTATAAAAAAGATTCCAAAAGCAACAAATTGAGGAAAAACATTCCATTTAGGTATGAAAGAAACTACAGAATCCAAAAACGGAATAGGGCTCGATAAATTACCAGATTGACTATCAACAATATCGACAAGAGAAAGTGAGCCAGAGTAAAGTATTACTGGCACAAGGGATAAGCCCATAGCTGCTTCATATGAGATCATTTGTGCAGATGCCCTAACACCTCCAAGAAGTGGGTACTTAGAACCAGATGACCAACCAGCGAGAACGACACTATACACCGCAATAGAAGACAATGCTAAAAAATACAAAACACCTACATTTAAATCTGCACCCACAAGATCAACTACATAATTTTTTCCAGCAACTTCAATATTTAAATCTGGACCTAGGGGAATAATCATAAATATTAAAAAAGAGGGGACTAATGCAATAATAGGTGCCAACAAGTACATTGCCCTATCAGCTTTTAGAGGCATAATTTGTTCTTTAAGTAATAACTTAATCGCGTCTGCTAAAGTTTGTAATATTCCAAATGGCCCAGCTCTATCAGGACCAACTCTTGATTGCATTCCAGCAACTATTTTTCTTTCAAGCCAAATTAGTAGAATTGTGTTAGTTAGTAAGACCGATAATGCAATGCCTGACTTTATTAATGCAATTATCAGTTCAGTTGACATTTAAGGCTTCTTTAACGCGACTTGGTGTAATCATAATTTTTTTTGAGAAATCAAATTTATTAAGTTCTCTTCTATTTGTCGGAATATATATTGTTCCCTTTGGAAGGATGTTGTTAACTGTATAAGATACATTAATTTCTAAATTGTCTTGTTCTAAAAGACAATTTCCAGAAGACAATTTAAATTTATCTACAGTTTCTTGATTCATCTCAATAAATTTCTTTGCTCCCAAGAGAGAGATGCTTTCAGAATTTCTTTCTGTTACGGAATCACCATAAAGCTTTTCGCCAATAAAAAAATTAACTTTCTCAGAATCACTACTTGATGTAGCTATTTTGGGTGTTGTTCTGTTAATTATTCCATCTAGATTTGAGGGTTTATCTAAGTTATCAAAATATGGTTTTAATTCTATATCTAAATCTTCAAAAGCTTTTGTATTTAACTCTTCTAAACTGTAGGAATTATTTGACAATCCACTGAAATTCATAAGGCTTGTTATAAACTCCCAATCACTGACAGTTTGTCCAGGTGATGGTACAAGTTTATCAATTCGAGATGTCCTAAACTCAATATTTGTGAATGTTCCATTTTTTTCTCCAAGTGTAGAACTTATTGGAACAATGACATCTGCTAACTCCGATGTTTCATGTTTAAAATTATCCAATGAAACTACTGTTTTAATTTCATCAAAAACTTTCTTTACCTGTTTTGAATATATTGACCTACCAATAGGATCTGCTGCAACAACAAACAATAAATCTGTATTCTCACTGTTAATTTCATTGACAAAATCTTTTGTACCTTTTAAATTATCTAAAATTTGAAATGCTCCATAAGTATTTCCTTTTGTAAAAGCATTTAGAATTTTCAAATTTGAATTAGAGTTTAAGAAATCAAATAATTTATTAATACTACTATCTGATTGTTGTGGAGTAGATTTGCCGATAATAGCTGTGACATTTTTTTCTACTATAAGGGATTTGAAATCTTCTAATTTTGTTAAATCTTTTATTATTTCAAAATTTTCTGAAACTACTTCATCACTATAAAAAATTTCTGCAACATCATCCAAAGTTCTGTTTGTATGTCCGAACACAATAAGCTTTACACCATTTTTGACAGCTTGCCTAACTCTTAGATAAAGAACTGGTAATCTTTCTTTTAAATCTTCAGCCCAAATAACTATTGCATCAGAATTGTTTAGATCATCTATTTTGCCTAGTTCAACATCTTCATTGAAAAACCCTTGAAACAAGACATCGTCATTTAAATAAAATTTATTATCATTATTAGAAATTGAATTTGCAAACTCTCTGAATGCTACAAAGTCTTCGTTTGTTAGGTTTGACCCAAGGTAAAAATTTACTTTAGTATTCTCGTTTTTAATAAGTTCAGAAATTTCACTATAAACTTCCTGCATCTCAACTTCTTCAAAGTTGTTATTTAATTTTTTTAGTGGAGTTTTTATTCTTGTTTCCGAATTCAAATACTCAAAGTTATAACGACCTTTGTCGCATAACCAACCTTGGTTTACTGAGTCATTATCTACTCCAAGAATTCTAAGCATTTTATTTTGCGATGAATTTAATTCTGTAGAACAACCCATTGGACACCCATTACAGGTTGATCTTGTAGATTTTAAATCCCATGGTCTAGCTTTGAATCTATATGAGGTTGATGTTAGAGCTCCAACAGGACATATTTGTACCGTATTACCTGAAAAATATGATTTAAATGGCTCATTTGGAAATGTGTTTACCTCTGTCTTATTACCTCTTTGAATAAATTCAATTAATGGATCACCAGATATTTCATCTGAGAATCTTGTGCATCTTGCACACAAAATACATCTTTCTCTGTCCAACAAGATAATTTCAGAAATACTTATAGGTTTTTCAAAATGTCTTTTTTCTTCAACAAATCGACTTTCTCCTGGACCATAAGCCATGGTTTGATCTTGTAGTGGGCACTTCGCCTGCTTTATCGCATATTGGACAATCAAGAGGGTGGTTAATTAATAAAAATTCTAGGACTCCTTCTTGAGCTTTCTTAACTACATCAGATTCAGTATCCACAATCATTTCATCAGAAATTTGTGTAGTACACGAAGGTACTAACATTTTTCCTCTTGGNGTTTCAATTTCAACTAGACACATTCTGCACATACCAACTGGATCTAAACGTTTATGCCAACAAAACCTNGGTATATGAATTCCAGAATCTTCACACGCCTCAATTAAAAGTTTTTTAGAATCTGACTGGATATCAATGCCGTTTACATTAAGATTGACTACCTCACTCATAACAATACTTTCGTTGGAATCAAGCGTTCAACTTCTTCTCTAAAATCATTCATCAAAGAAGTGATGGGTGAAACAGCTGATGGACCAAGCGGGCATATAGTGGTCATTTTGGGTGGCCACGATAATCCTGGAGATATATTATCACAAACATCTAAGAGTAAATTAATGTCAGATGTTCTCCCTCGACCACTTGCAATTCTATCCAGTATCATTTCAATCCATGTAGTTCCTTCACGACAAGGTGTGCACTGACCACATGATTCGTGCGCAAAAAAGCTGACTATGCTTTTGGCAGCACTAACAAGGTTCGTATCTTCATCCATCATTACTACAGCACCTGAACCAAGCATTGAATTATTATTTGCAACATCATCAATTGTCATTTTTATATCTAACTGATCACCTCTAAACCATGGAGCCGAAGCACCTCCAGGAATATATGCTTTAACTTTCTTACTGTTTCTAATTCCTCCACCAAGTGTTTCAACAAACTCACCAAAAGAACCACCCATTTCAATTTCATAATTTCCTGGTTTGTTTATGTGTCCTGATAGGCTAAAAATTCTTGTTCCAGTAGATCCCTCTACGCCTAATTTATTGTATTCTTCCCCGCCATTTTCAATTATCCAGGGTACTGAAGAAATTGTTTCCACATTGTTTACTAAAGTTGGTTTCATATACAAGCCTTTAACTGCAGGAAAATAAGGTGGTTTTAATCTCGGTTCACCTCTTCGGCCTTCTAATGAATTAAGGAGTGCTGTCTCTTCACCGCATATATAAGCACCCGCACCTAAATGTACTACAATGTCTAGATCCACATCTGAACCAAAAATCTTATTTCCTAAATAACCTTTTTGATATGCTTGTTCTACTGCTTGCTGAACTCTACGTGCTGGTTTTGCATACTCACCACGAATATATATGAAGGCTTTTTTAATATTTGCAGAAAAACATGTAATAATAATTCCCTCAATAAGTTGATGAGGATCTCGCTCAAGTAAAATTCTGTCTTTAAAAGTTCCGGGTTCAGACTCATCTGCATTTATTACTAAATACCTGTCTTCATCTTCAGCTAAAAAACCCCATTTAACACCGGTTGGAAAACCTGCACCACCTCTACCTCTGATATTTGAAGACTTAATTTCCTCTAATATTTTCTCTGGAGAGCTATTTAGTAGAGTTTTTTTTGCAGTGGCATATCCATTATTTTTTTCATAACTATCAATCAAATGACTGTCTTCTGGATTGCTACGCATATGTTGAGTTAGAAGAATAGTTTCTCTCATTTTTTTACCTTAGATGTTTTTAAAGTTTGAAAACCCGGAGCAGTTGATGTTGCTCCGGTATTGTCTTGTATTGCCCAATCAAAAGATTTTATACCGCCAAAGTTTTCTTGCATTTCATCAGCAACTATAACTTCTGGAGCACTCTCTTTTAACCATGAACATAGACTGAATACATTTTCAGCATTCATACCTTCAACTGTTTCATAGTTAACCTGCATTGCTGGTGCACCACCACAAGCGCCAATACATTCAACAGCTTCAAAAGAAAATAGTCCATCTTCGTCGGTTTCATTATTATTTAGTCCGGTAAACTCTTGTACCTTATCAATAACTTCAGTTGAATTATTAATTTCACAAGAAATTGATTTACAAACACTTATCAAATACTTTCCTGTTGGTTCTTGTTTATACATCGAATAGAATGTAGAAACAGATTTTACTTGAACCTCTGTAATCCCTAATAATTCACTTATAACGCTTATTGAATCATCTGATATATATCCATCTTTGCTTTGGGCAAGATGTAAAAGAGGTCCTAGTGCTGATCTTTTTTGCGGATATAATTCTATAATTTCTCCTGCTTGTTTTAAAAGTGTTTTATCCCAACTCATCTATCAACATCCCCTATTACAGGATCTAATGAAGCAATTGCTGCGACGGCATCTGCAATCGGACTATCTGTCATAATTACTGGTAGTGCTTGTAAATTACAGAATGAAGGACCTCTAACATGCATTCTGTAAGGCTTTGAAGAGCCATCTGAAACTATATAACATCCTAACTCACCTCTAGGAGATTCAATAGCAACATATGCATCGCCCTCAGGTACTTTAAATCCCTCTGTGTATATCTTGAAATGATGAATCAATGCTTCCATAGATTCATCTAACCTTTTACGAGGTGGTGGTGTTATTTTTTTATCTTGAATTTTGTAAGGACCTTTGGGCATATTATGCATGGATTGCTCAACAATTTTTAAACTTTCAAATATTTCTAAAACTTTAACTCTCCACCTTGCAAAAACATCACCTTCATTAAGCACTGGAATTTCAAAGTCAAATTTTTCAATTCCTGAATATGGTTGCGACTTTCTTAAGTCCCACGAATAACCGGAAGCTCTTAAGCTTGGACCAGTGATTCCATAAGCGAAGCATTCTTCAGTAGTTAATATTCCGACATTTTGAAGTCGGCCTTTCCAAATAGGATTATCTAACAACATATCATCATAATCTTGCAATTTTTCAGGAATAACTTTTAGGATCTCTTGTACATCTTTTTGCCAGCCATCGGGTAAGTCTGCCGCTACTCCACCAGGTCTTATAAAGTTGTGATTCATTCGCAAACCAGTAGTTTTCTCAAAAAAATTAAGAATAAGTTCTCTTTCCCTGAATCCAAAAATCATCATTGATAAAGCTCCAATATCCATTCCTCCAGTTGCTAATGCAACTAAGTGAGAAGATATACGATTTAGTTCAGTCATCAAAATTCTTATTGTTTTTGCTCTTTCAGGAACTTCAATACCAATTAGCTTTTCAGTTGTTAAAGAAAAGACAAGCTCGTTAAATAAAGGTGATAGGTAATCCATCCTTGTAGTGTTGGTAGGCCCCTGAAAATAATTTAATTCCTCACCAGTTTTTTCCATTCCAGTGTGTAAATAACCAATAATTGGCTTTACTCTTCTTACGACTTCCCCTTCGAGTTCTGCTTGAAGCCTTAAAACTCCATGGGTTGATGGATGTTGAGGACCCATATTGACAATCATTCTCTCGTCATCTGAGTTTCTTCGTCAATTACAAAGTCATCCAAAACTTCAGTTCCGGTTTGTATTTTTATTTGTTCTTCATTTTCGTTTTCAAGCATTTTTTGAGAACCTTCATCTGTAGAAGAGATGTTCCACCCACCTTCTTCAGAATTAGTCGCCCAAAAATCAAGCTTATTTTTAAAATTGCTTAACTTGCTTTTTTTNACTTTATAGTCTTTCAATTAATCAACCTTTGGTGCATTCTTAAATTGAACAGGAATTCTTCCTGATCCATAATTCTTCCTCAAAGGATGGCCTACCCAATCATCAGGCATCAAAATTCTTGTTAAATCTGGGTGATTTTCAAAAATAATACCAAACATATCGAAAGCTTCTCTTTCATAAAAATTTGCACTTGGGTAAATATCAGTTATTGAAGATATAGATAAATCTTCATCATTTACAAATGTTTTCAGTGTTTTTCTTTTGTTATGAGAAGTAGATAAAAATTGTACAACAATTTCAAATCTTGGTTCTTTCTTTCTAAACCAATCAACTACTGTTAAATCCATCATCATTTCAAAACCTTCGTTTTTAAGAGACTCAACAGTTGTTTTATAATCATTAAGAGGTATATTCAAAATTTCAGAATTCATCTATTG
>JGI24820J26691_1000080_pt1 | contig 23490 bp, 17 predicted proteins | sample METZYME_5_50m_FD_26691 | JGI IMG/M metagenome (IMG submission 26691) | reverse complement strand
AAAGGATATATATAACTGTAAGCCGATCGGTTTGGTTGTCATGAAAAATGATAAAATTAAAAATGATATAGTTAAAATTTTTAGTGAAGATTTTCATTCTCTCACAATTTCATCAATTGACTCCAAAGATATACTTGATAAAGAAAAAATTAAAAGTATGAAAAGCTTATCACGTTTTGACTATAATGAAAATTTAGCAAGAGCTCTATATTCATTAGACCAAATTAAGACAAAAAGACCAAAGGTTGTTTTTGGCAGCCATTATATTGCAAAACAGGTATTTAATTATTTTGGTTTTTCCTTTGACAAAGGGATGATATAGTGTAATTTATATTTCGAGGTGTATTTCCCCCCAAATATTTCACTTAAAAACGAGGAATTATGAAATTGACAGAATTAAAAGAAAAAAAGTTAGCAGACTTAAAAGAAATTGCTAAAACTTTAAAAATAGAAAAATTATCATCAATGTCTAAAGATGATTTAGTTGATGCTATATCAGCTCATCAAAAATCAGAAGCTAAAATTGATAAAAAAGAGGTTAAAAAACCTGAATCCGGAGCCAGTGAAAAAATGGCTGCAGGAGTTTTAGAAATTTTACCTGATGGCTATGGTTTTCTTAGAAGTGTAAATGATAATTATTTGCCAGGACCAGAAGATATTTATGTAAGTCCCTCACAAATCAAAAGATTTAAGCTAAAAACAGGACATTTTGTAAAAGGCTCAACTAGGGCACCAAAATCAAAAGAACGTTTTCATGCACTTTTACAGTTGACTGAGGTCAATGGAGTTCACCCTGAAAAAATTAAAGATCAAAGAAAATTTGATAAGTATACGCCATTACACCCTAATGAAAAGTTTAACTTATCAAACACAAGTGATATGTCCATGAGAATTATGGATATGGTTTCTCCAATTGGTAAAGGACAGCGTGGATTAATTGTAGCTCAACCTAAAACCGGTAAAACAATTTTAATTTCGAAAATTGCAAATGCAATTAGAAGAAATCATCCAAACACTGTCTTATTAATTTTACTTATTGATGAAAGACCAGAAGAAGTAACTGACATGAAAAGAAGCGTTGATGCAGAAGTTATTGCTTCAACCTTTGATGAAGGTCCAGAAAGGCATGTCCAGGTTTCAGATATGGCTTTAGCAAAAGCACAGAGGTTAGTTGAGTGCGGTAAAGACGTAGTAATACTTCTAGATAGTATAACCAGGCTTGGGAGAGCCCACAATGCGGTTATTCCTCACAGTGGTAAGATTTTATCAGGTGGTGTTGACTCAAATGCACTCAGAAAGCCTAAAAAGTTTTTCGGAGCAGCCAGAAATACAGAGGAAGGCGGAAGTTTAACCATTATAGCTACTGCTTTAATTGATACAGGCAGTAAAATGGACGGAGTAATTTTTGAAGAATTTAAAGGTACAGGTAATATGGAGCTAGTACTTGACAGAGAGCTTAGTGATCGTCGAATTTATCCAGCCTTCAATATTATTAAGTCTGGTACCAGAAAAGAAGAGCTCTTACTATCTGATCAACATTTATCAAGAATGTGGATATTAAGAAAGATGCTTGGAGAGATGTCAACTGAGCAGGCAATGCAATTTATGATTGATAGAATGAGAAGAACAAAGACTAACCAAGAGTTCTTAGATTTAATGAGCCAGTAAATGACAAAGCAATTTTCTAGCTTAGTTGAAAAAATAAAACCTTCTTTTACCCTTCAAATGACTTCGCGTGCAGCTGAATTAAGGGCTCAAGGTGAAGATGTAATCAACTTTGGAGTTGGTGAGCCTGACTTTAATACCCCTTCTCATATTATAGAGGCTGGCAAAAAAGCTATGGATGAAGGTTTTACAAAATATACTCCAGGATCTGGTATGCTTGATCTAAAAGAAGCAATACAAACAAAGGTTGAAAATTTATCAGGAATAAAATATGAAACAGATAATATAATAGTATCAAACGGAGGAAAGCAGTCGTTGTCAGTTTTATGTCAGGCAATTTTTGACAAAGGTGATAAAGTAGTTATATTTTCCCCATATTGGGTCTCCTTTCCTGAATTTGTTAGAATAGCAGGAGCAGAGCCAATTTTTGTTGATACCATTGCTCAAAAACAATTTGAACCAGATTTTGAAGATCTAAATAATAAAATTGATAAATCTATAAAAGGCATTATCATTAATTCTCCAAGCAACCCAACAGGTGGAGTTTGGTCTGACGAAGCAATTAAAAAAACACTAAAAATTGCTAAAGACAATGATTGGCTAGTTATTTCAGATGAAACTTACGAGGAGCTTGTATATGATAATGATTTTAAAGCCATTGATAGCCTTAATGAAATAAATGCTGAAGTCGTAACTATTAGAAGTATGTCGAAAACATATGCAATGACAGGATGGAGAATTGGATATACAATTGCTAAAAGTAGTATAGTAAAAGCAATGTCAAAAATTCAAGGTCAAACTACTTCATGTCCAAATGCAATNGGGCAAAAAGCTTCAATAGCAGCCTTGCTTGGAGATCAGAATCCTGTAAAACATATGAAGGAAAAATTTAGAAATAGAAGACAGGTAATGTTTGATGCACTTAATACCATTCCAAATGTAAAGTGCGATATGCCAGGTGGTGCATTTTATATGTTTCCCGACTTTTCATATTACTTAAAAATGAAAAATGAAGATGGAAAAATTTTACAAGACACTTTCGACCTTTCTGATTATATTCTCGGCGATGCAAAAGTTGTGACGGTTGCAGGAGATGGTTTCGGAGATGGAAAATATTTAAGATTCTCTTTTGCGACAAACACAGAAAATATTGTAAATGGCATNGAAAGAATTAAGAAAAGTTTAGAAAAACTAAAATGAAAAAAAATACACATTCAGAGGATTATAGACTCGTAGTTTTTGAAGACAGTTCTTGCAACTACTCTTTTTTAACTAGATCTACGGTGAAGACTGATAAAACTATCAAATGGGANGATGGTAAAGAGTACCCTCTATTTAAAATAGAAATATCAGACAAGTCACACCCTTATTATACTGGTCAAAGAACTTTAGTTGATACTGCAGGTAGAATTGAGAAATTTAACCGCAANTACAANAAAAAAGATTCCTAACTCTACAATTTTTAATAATTTAATTAAATGGATATCCTATCAAAGGCTAAGAGTATTGTATCTCAATATGAAGATATAATGAAACAAATGGTTGATCCTGAGAATGTTTTAAATCAGGAAAAAATAGCTGCTTTAGCAAAAGAAAAAAGTAATTTAGAGGAAACATTTGAATTAAGTAAATCTTATGTCTCACTTAAAAAACAACTCCAAGAGCTATCTGAGCTTAAAAATGACAAAGAATATGAGGATTTGGTAAAGGAAGAATCTGAAGATTTATTACAAAAAATATTAGAGGTTGAAAATAAATTAACAAAAATTCTTATATCTGATGACCCTAATGACAACAAAAATGCAATTATAGAAATAAGAGCTGGCACAGGTGGAGATGAAGCTGGTTTATTTGCATCAGATTTACTAAGGATGTACAGTAGATATGCTGAAAATAATAGTCTCAAAATTAATATGATGGATATACACGAAACAGGAGTTGGAGGACTTAAGTCCGCTACTTTTAGCGTGGAAGGACCAAAAGCATATGGAAGATTTAAGTATGAGGGTGGCGTTCATAGAGTTCAAAGAATACCCAAAACTGAATCAGGTGGTAGGGTACACACTTCTGCTGCAACTGTAGCAGTTTTACCTGAAGTCGAGACAGCAGAAGTTGAAATTAATGATTCTGATATTAAAGTAGATACTTATAGAGCTAGCGGTGCTGGGGGACAACACGTGAATAAAACAGAATCAGCTATTAGATTAACTCATATCCCGAGTGGGTTAGTTGTAACCTGCCAAGATGAAAGTTCTCAGCATAAAAATAAAGCTTCTGCCATGAAAGTTTTAAGAGCTAGGCTTTTTTCATTAGAACAGGAAAAATTAAATAAAGATAGAGACGAAATGAGAAAATCTTTGGTTTCTACAGGAGATAGATCAGCTAAAATTAGAACATATAATTTTCCGCAAGGAAGAATTACAGACCATAGAATTAATTATACCACTCACAAATTACAAGTCACTCTTGAAGGAGACATTGATCATTTACTTGAACAGCTTAAATTAGCTGAGGATAGCGCCCAAATCGAATGAAATATTAAATAAAATGCTTTTATCAGATTATTTAATTAAAAAACAAGAAAAACTAAAAAAACTAAAGATTTCTGAATATAAAATAAAATCTGAAATGATAATTGAAAACGAACTCTCCGTTTCTAAAAAACAAATATACTTTAGCAAAATTTTTCTTTCAGATTATCAACTATCAGCACTTGATGAAAATTTTGATAAGCTCGAACTAGATTTCCCTGTACAACATATAATTGAAAAGACCTTTTTTTATGAGTGCGAATTTTTTACACCATCTAAGGTGTTTATTCCAAGGGCAGAAACAGAAATATTGGTAGATAAGGTTCATGATTATATAGAAAAAAAGAAAAACANGCTTAAAATTGTTGATTTGTGTACAGGTAGTGGTTGTATTGTNTTGTCGTTGGCTAAAAAAAATCCTGAACATGACTTTATAGGTTTAGATAGTTCAATTGATGCAATTAATGTTTCTAAAATAAATTCAGAAAAACTTAAAGTTGTAAATGTTAAATTTTAAAAAAGAANATGCATTCGAATATGATTTTAAAAATGTTGATATAATCACTTGTAATCCCCCCTATCTAGCAATAAATGAAATTGAAACCTTAGAAAATTCTGTAAAAAATCATGACCCACTAGATGCACTGACCGATCATTACGATGGGTTATTATTTTATAAATTTTTAGTAAANAATTTTGAAAAAATAGTAAATAAAGGCGGCACTATTTTTTTTGAAATACCTTCATCAGATGTAACTAATAAGATTTTTGATATTTTATCTGAAAATAATAAAGTTAAATATGAAATTTTCAAAGATTTTGAAGGAAATAATAGAGTAATTAGAATATATTAGATGCATGAAAAGCGAATTTATCCATCTCCATAACCACTCAGATAATAGCTTATTAGACGGCGCGCAAAATATTCCTTCAGTTTTAGAAACAATTAGTGATTTAGGAATGGATTCTGTAGCTCTTACAGAGCATGGAAATTTATTTGGTGCAGTTTCTTTTTACCAAAAAGCTAAAAAGAACAATATTAAACCAATAATTGGATGTGAAGTTTATGTAGCTAAAGGGAGTAGATTTGAAAAAGATAAGTCAAGCGGAATGGGGAAATATAATCATCTTGTCTTGATAGCCCAAAACTATACCGGTTATAAAAACTTGATGAAAATTGTAACACATGGTTTTCTAGAAGGTTTTTATTATAAACCAAGAGTAGACACTGAAATTCTGAAAAAATATAATGAAGGAATAATTTGCCTTTCTGCTTGCTTAAAGGGTTTACTTCCAGAAACACTTCTTTATAATGGTCTAGAAGCAGGAAAATCTGTTGCTGAAGAATATTCGAGCATTTTCCCGGGTAGATATTATATAGAGCTTCAAAATCACGGCATTCCAGAAGAGATACAAAATATTCAACTTGCAACAAAATTAGCTAAAGAAATGAATTTGCCTATCATTGCTACTAATGATGCTCACTATGCAAAAAAAGATCATCACAAAGCACACGATGTGCATATTTGTATCGGAACTGGAAAGCAGTTATCAGACAAAAACCGTCTCAAATATTATGGTAATGAATTTTATTTTAAATCACAGGATGAAATGTTTTCATTATTTAAACAATTTCCTCAAGCACTTGAAAATACCAGAGCTTTAACTGATTCTATAGATTTAGAAATTCCAATGAATGAGTATCATTTACCTTGGTATACAATACCAGGAGAAAAAGATTCAAAAGATATTGATTCTTACCTTAAAAAACTATGTGAAGCAGGTGTAAGAAATAAGTTTGAAGAGACTAATGATGAAATAAATGATAGAATTAATTATGAACTTTCCGTTATTAAAAAAATGGGTTTTGCTAGTTATTTTTTAATAACAGCTGACTTTGTTCAGTATGCTAAAAAAAATAAAATACCGGTTGGACCTGGCAGAGGATCCGCACCAGGAAGTCTTGTATCATATGCTTTAGGTATAACCAATATCAATCCATTAAAACATAACTTGATTTTCGAAAGATTTTTGAATCCCGACAGAATAAGCATGCCAGATATTGATATTGATTTTTGTGTTGAACGAAGAGGTCAAGTAATAGACTATTTAAAGAGCATATATGGTGAAGACTCAGTAACACAAATTATTACATTTGGTAAAATGAATGCTAGAGCAGTAATTAGAGACGTCGGAAGAGTAATGAGCTATTCATATTCAGAGGTTGATAAAATAGCTAAAATGATTCCTGAAGGCCCAAAGGTAACTTTAGATAAAGCATTAAAACAAAGCTCAGAATTGAGAGCCATTTCACAAACTAATTATAAAGAACTCATTGATAATGCTAAAATTTTAGAGGGAATGACTAGGCACGCCTCGATTCATGCAGCTGGTGTTGTTGTTGCACCTGGAGACCTTACAGACTTTGTTCCATTGTATAGATCCTCTCAAGGTGATGTAACAACCCAATACGATATGAAGGAGCTTGAATCTGTAGGCTTATTAAAAATGGATTTTCTAGGATTAAGAAACTTAACAGTAATAGATAGAACTATTGATTTGATCGAAGAGCGTTTCGGAGAGAAAATAGACATTGATAAAATTTCTATGGAAGATCCTAAAGTTTACGAACTTTTTGCTAAAGGCCTTACAGTAGGAATATTTCAATTTGAGTCTGCTGGTATGAGAGAATTTCTTAAAAAGTTGCAACCTAAAAGCATTGATGGCCTTATAGCTATGAATGCATTATACAGACCAGGACCAATGCAAAATATTGATAAATATATAAAAAGATCACACGGCAAGGAAAAAGTTGAATATGTCCACCCATTANTAGAGGAAGCTTTAAAAGAGACATACGGTATTATTGTTTATCAGGAACAAGTAATGCAAATCGCAAATATCATAGCTGGATTCACACTATCAGAAGCAGATGAAATGAGGAGAGCAATTGGTAAAAAAATAAGATCTCTAATGGATAAAATGTCTGATAAATTTGTTAAAGGAGCTGTTAAAAATGGTTTAACTAAAACTAAAGCAGAACAAATTTTTAATTTAATTGANAAGTTTGCCCAATATGGATTTAATAAGAGTCATTCTGTTGCATATTCTTACATAGCTTATCAAACAGGCTGGCTTAAAACTCATTACACCGCAGAATTCATGTCAGCAAATTTGACAAGTGAAATGAATAATACTAATAAAGTTGTAGTTCTCATTAATGACTGCAGAAAATTAGGTATAAAAGTTAATGCACCAGATATAAATAAGTCTGGAATCAACTTTGAACCTTTAAGCAACAAAGAAATATCTTTTGGATTAAATGCTGTAAAAAATGTTGGAGTTAAGGCTTTAGAAGAATGTATTAGAGAAAGAAAAAAGAATGGTAGTTTTAAGTCAATCTTTGATTTTATTTCAAGAGTNGATCAACGTCTCGTTAATAAAAAAGTTTTAGAAAGTCTTATTCTATCTGGTGCTTTTGATAGTATTAATTCAAATAGAGCACAACTATTTGAAGCAGTTGATCTAGCGATTAATTATGGTCAGCAGGTACACAAGAAAGACAATAAAGATCAGATTAATCTTTTTGGTGACCAAGAAGAATTNCTAAAAGTGCCTGAATTACCAAATATTGATGATTGGGAAAATCAAGAAAAATTATCTAAAGAAAAAGAGGTTTTAGGTCTTTATGTTTCTGGTAACCCACTTTTGAAGTATGCCGATACAATTGAAGATCTTAGCAATTATGATTTTACTGAAAAGAAAATAGTTAAAGAAAACACAATGATAAAAATTGGTGGTGCTGTAACAAACTTCAAATTGCATTATGATAAAAAAAATCAACAAATGGCATTTTTCAACCTAGATTGTCTTGGTGGACAAGCTGAAGCAATAATATTTCACGACGCTTTTGATAAATATAAAGACATTATTCAGGANAATAACATTGTATTTCTGGTTGGGCACACGTCTTCTCAAAATGATTTTGCTGATTTAAAAATTATTGTCGATGAAGTTGTTCCTATAAACCATGCAAAAAAAGTACTAAAACTTAACGAAGTAAATATCAGGCTTCCAAAAAACTCTTCAAAAGATTTAATGAATGAAGTTGTATCATTAGCCAATGAGAATAAAGGTGAACATTTATTCGTCGTTTATATTCCGCAGGAAAACGGAGCAGAAAGAAAGATAGTTTCTAAGAAAATTAAGGTATCTAATAATAATCAATTCTTAATCTTGTTAAGAGATTTATTAGGGGAAACAAACGTTTGGATTGATTAAATTATGNACTATGAAGATCAACCCACCAATTAGAATTTTGATGGCCAAGCCTGGACTTGACGGGCACGACAGAGGCATTAAAGTTTTAGCAGCTGCTTACAGAGATGCTGGCATGGATGTCATATATCTTGGCCTAAGGCAAACTCCTGAAAGTGTTGTGAAAATTGCAATACAAGAAGGTGTAGACGTTATNGCNTTATCAATTCTATCAGGTGCACACATGACAATTTTTTCCAAGGTAATGGAATTGATAAATAAAAATAAACTTGAGAATGTTTTAGTAACTGGCGGAGGAATTATTCCAGAAGAAGATAATTTAGAGCTTTCAAAAATTGGAGTTGGGAAGCTATTTGGGCCAGGTACGCCTGTTAAGGATTCTTTAGATTACATAGAAGATTGGGTTTTAAAAAATAGAAGATGATTTCGAATATCAATACAGTTTTTGTTAAAGCAGAGAAAGAGTATCTAAAAAAAAACAATAACGAAGCTAAAAAACTTCTTCGTAGTGTTATCGAGCATGATAACAGTCATTACGGAGCTTATAAAATACTATATAATATCCTTGTTGAAGCTCATTCATCAAAAGCTGAAGAAATTTATAAAGAATTAAAAAGATTAAACCCAATTTTTGAAATACAACATAAAAAGATTAATAAAAAAAAGAAGACAGATGTTAAAAAAATAGATCTACATACTATTTCATTAATTAAGCTTATGATTAGTCAAGGCAAAAAAAGACAAGCAAAGAAGAGTCTAAAAGATATAATAAAGCTTTCTAAAAACAGTAAAGACATAAATTCTGCTAAAAAAATTTTAGAAAAATTATAAGGGGGTATGATGAGTAAAGAATATTTTCAAAGAAGACAAAATAAGCTTAGCGAAGAGCTTTCAAAACATAATTTAGACGGAATGTTAGTTACAAACATGATTCATATTAGATATTTATGTGGTTTTACTGGTTCAAGTGCTACACTTCTTATAAATCAGGAGGGTACAACCTTCATCTCAGANGGTAGGTATGTATTTCAGTCTGAAAAAGAGGTCAAAGGTGCATCAATCTTAATTGATAGCATTTCACATTTTGAAGTAATTAAAAATGAAAATCTTTTAAAAGACGGGCAAAAAATTGCAATTGATGGGAATAATGTTTCTTATCAAAATTTTATTACAATTAGTAAGGTTTTATCAGGTGTTGAGCTTATAAATATGACCAATATTATTGAAACTATGGCAATGCAAAAGGATGAGAAAGAACTAGAGGCCATTAAAACTGCTGTCGAAATTACAGATAGAGCATTTGCAGAGGTTTTTCCTATGGTAAAAATTGGAGTAGAAGAAAAAGTCATAGCTAATCAATTATCTTTTTTATACCGTAAATATGGTGATTCAGACTCAGATGCATTTCCAGCAATTGTTGGTGCGGGACCCAACTCTGCCAAACCACATCATACACCAACTGATAGAAAAATTGGACCAGGTGAACTCTTAGTAATTGACTCAGGCGCAAAGTTTGCTGGTTATCATGCAGATATGACAAGATCATTTGCTACAAAAGGCTTTTCAGAAGAGCAAAAATCAATTTATGATATAGTTTTAAAAGCACAAGTTGATAGCATAAAAGGCATAAAATCTGGGGTAAGTTGTAAATCAATCGATAAGATAGCAAGAGACCACATTGCCAGTGCTGGATATGGTAAGTACTTTGATCATGGTTTAGGGCATTCACTAGGTTTAGAGATTCATGAAAATCCACGTTTTAGTAAAGTAAGTACAGACAACCTTGGAACTAATTATGTAATGACAGTTGAGCCTGGAATATATGTCAAAGATATTGGCGGTGTAAGAATTGAGGATGATGTTATTGTGAAGGAAAATGGCTATGAAGTTTTAAATAAAACACCTAAAGATTTTCACGTCATATCATAAAATGCGATTCCTGCTCCTATTCTTTTGTTTTTTTTTATCATCATGTGTTGAAAATCTGATCCATATATCAGTTTTTAGCAATGGTACTTACACAATAAAGTATAATTCTATAGGAGATAAAAAAGATTTAGAGGATAATGATTTCATTCATCCAACCGATTCAGAAAATCTATTGGGTATCATCAATTCAAAAAAAAGAGAGTACGCAATTTGAGGCTCTTAACACTTGGGAAAAAGAAACTATTTTAAAAACACCAACAAAAGAAAAATTAATTTTCTCAAATTCTGATAATATGCAGTATTATATAGAGGTTGAAAAAAGAGACTATTATTTCTATAGTGATTATGTCTTTAAATCAACAATAAAGAGCTTGGAAATTGATAAAAAATACTCAAACATAAATCAATATTTAAAAGTAGACGAAGATAATCTAAGTTGGCTAATCCCTTCAAAAGAGTATATTATTAAGTCAAGTATTGAAGACTATAGAATGTTTTCAAATGAGAGTGATATTTTTTTTGAGAGACTCAATAATCAATTATCGACTTATATTGAATATGCTAAAGAGAAAGAATTAGAGGAAAAGTTTAACAAAAACTCTTCACTAATAATAGAGGATGCCTTTCGACCAATTTTGGATAGTTTACCAAAAAATTTTTTTAAAGATTTAAAACCTAAAATTGACCAGTTTGAAAAGGAATTTGAAAAAAATACAGCATTGATGTTGGACTCTTTTACTTTTAGTGTAAGTTTACCTGGTAAACTATATAAAAATAATTCTGATGATTTTTTAGATGGTGATAATATTATTTATTGGAACTTTGATTTTGATGATATTGCATTTAAAGACTTTAAAATGTTTGCCCATTCAAGAGAAGTTGATAGTTTTAAAATTCAAAGTTTAATTATTTTAGTTATTTTAATTTTGTCGGTAGCAATATGGAAGCAATCAAAGAAAAAATAGAAAATCTTATTAAAAGGATTAACGAACATAACTACTCATATTATGTTTTAGATGACCCAACACTAAGTGACAATGAGTACGATGAGATTTTTAGAGAGCTAGAATCACTTGAATTAAAATATCCACAATTTAGAAACATCAATTCTCCAACTCAAAGAGTCGGAAGTCCGGTAAAGAGTGGATTTAAAAGTTATGAACATAAAATTCCAATGCTATCATTAGCAAATGCNATCAACGATGATGAAATATCTGAATTTCATGCAAGAATATCAAAATGGCTTAATGAAAGCAATATTGATTTTGTTGCTGAACCAAAGATTGATGGACTTGGTGTATCATTAATCTATAAAAATGGTCAGTTAAAGCGAGCTTTAACAAGAGGAGATGGATACAATGGTGAGGATATAACCCACAATATAAAAACAATCAACTCAGTCCCACTTGAGTTACGACATTCGATTAAAGAAATCCCGTCCTTTATTGAAATACGCGGAGAGATTTTTATGAAAAATAAAGATTTCATTGATCTAAATAGTGCGCAAAAAGAGAAAGATGATAAAATTTTTGCTAATGCTAGAAATGCTGCTGCGGGTAGTGTTAGGCAACTAGATCCGAGAATAACCTCATCAAGAAAATTATCAATATATTGTTACGAAATAGGTGGCATCGATGGTTTATCATTTAGGAATCAGATTGAAATGCTAGAATACATAAAAGAAGCAGGTCTTCCTGTTAACCCTCTATCTAAAAAAGTATCTACATTAGAAAAAATGATTGATTATCATGCAAAGCTAGAAAAAAATCGTGAAAAAATTGATTATGAAATAGATGGTACTGTAATGAAAGTCAATGATTATTCATTAAGAAAAACTCTAGGTCAAAGATCACGTTCTCCTAGATGGGCTGTAGCAGCAAAGTTTAAATCNAAAAAAGCTGAAACCCANATATTAGATATTGAAATTCAAGTAGGTCGAACTGGNGTAATAACTCCTGTAGCAAAAGTAAAAGAGGTTGATTTATCAGGNGCTTTAATTACTAGTGCAACATTGCATAATCAAGATGAAATAGACAAGAANGATATCAGAATAAATGATTTCGTTTTAATCGAAAGATCAGGAGATGTTATACCAAAAATATCTGAAGTTATCTTTAGCAAAAGNCCCTCAAATACTAGTAAATATAATATATCTAGTAATAACTGCCCATCATGTAAAGGTTTAATCANAAGAATTGAAGACGAGGCAGCTTATAAATGCTTAAATAATGATTGTAGTTCTAGAAAGAAGGGAATACTGCAACATTTTTGCTCAAAAAATGCAATGAACATTGAAGGAATGGGCCCTCAAATCATACAACAACTCATGCAAGAATCATTATTAGAAGAAGTTGATGATATTTTCAAACTGCAATATGACCAAATTGTTCATCTTGAAAGATTTCAAGATAAGTCTGCAACGAATCTTATAGATTCAATAAGTAAATCAAAAAAAACTACATTTTCAAGGTTCGTTTTTGGTTTGGGTATTCCACACGTTGGACAACATATAGCAACAATTCTTGATAAAGAGTGTAATTCATCTTTTGACAACCTAAAAAAATTAACATTAGAAAAACTAGAAACTGTTGATGGAATTGGAGAAATAGTTGCTCAATCAATACTTGATTATCTTGCCGATGAAAAAAACTTAGTCGTTATTCAAAGTTGTTTTTCACTTGGTGTTGTTATCAACTCAGGTGATAAAAAAGAAAAATCGGATTTACTGAAGGATTTAACGTTTGTCATTACTGGAAGTTTTAATTCATTTTCAAGAAGAGATATAAAGAGATTGATTCAAGAAAATGGCGGTAGAGTTACAGGCTCAATATCGAAAAAAACATCGTTTCTTATTTCAGGAGAAAATCCAGGTTCAAAATTATCAAAAGCAAATGATAATAATATTGAAATAATTGATGAAAAAACCTTAATACAAATGATTAATGAAAATTAACATACTATTTTTTTCCCTTATCTCTTTTTTATACGCAAATGATAAGCTCGGTGTATCTGTAGAAAAAATAGCAACTGATTTTGAACGTCCTATACTAGTTACATTTCAGCCAGATAATAATCAAATGTATGTTTTAGAACAAAAAGGGAAAATAAAGATTATAAATTCAAATTCAGTCGAAACGTTCCTTGATATATCAAATAATGTTTCTTCTGGGCCAGTACCCGATGAGAGAGGTTTACTTGGAATGGCTTTTGACAATAAATTTTCTTCAAATGGTATTTTTTATATTTCATATATTGATTCAAATAATTTTTCAGTAGTATCGAGATTCACATATGATCATAAAGTAAAAATGGTTAATTATGAATCTGAAGAAAGAATAATTTATTTCAAACAACCATTTAATAACCACAATGGTGGCCATTTAGATTTTAGCCCAATTGACAATTATTTGTATGTTGCATTTGGNGATGGTGGTTCAGCTGGTGATCCCAAAAATAATGCGCAAAACTTATCNAATTTTATGGGTAAAATTTTAAGGNTAGATGTTTCAAATAGTAAGGGATATGACATTCCTTTAGACAANCCTTTTTATAATAAAGTTGNTGCNAAAAAAGAAATTTGGGCATACGGACTAAGAAACCCTTGGAGATTTTCATTTGACAAAGAAAATGGTGATTTATTTATTGGCGACGTAGGTCAATATCTTTGGGAGGAAATCAATAAAATATCATTTAATCAGTCTGGTATCAACTTTGGCTGGAAGATTATGGAAGGTAACAATTGCTATGATGCAGAAAGCTGTGATCAAGAAGGATTGACTAAACCCATATTTGACTATCCAAGTGACGCATCATACGCCTTTTCTTTAATGGGCATTAAACAAAAAGAGGTTTATGGATGCTCTGTTACGGGAGGGTATCTTTACAGAGGTAATGAAATTTCAGATTTAAAAAACTTATACTTATTTTCAGATTTTTGCACTGGAAAAATTTGGGCTCTCAATCAGAAAAATTTAAAGGTTATTGATATTACTGAAGAATTATTTTTTGATTCTAAAAATATGATATCATCTTTTGGCCAAGATATTAATGGAGAATTATATATAGTGGAATTTTCAGGAACTATTTATAAAATCATACCTTCAAATGAGTAAAAAATTAGCAATAGAAATAACAAATCTTACTAAATCTTACGAGGATGTAAAAGCCGTTAGAGGAATAGATTTGAAAATAAACAAGGGTGAGTTTTATGGATTGCTAGGCCCAAATGGAGCTGGGAAATCAACAACAATTAATTCTATAACAAGCCTAGTAAAACCATCAAAAGGAAGTATAAAAATTTTTGATCAGGATATCGAAAAAAATTTCAGATTTGCGCGTTCAAAAATTGGGATCGCTCAGCAGGAAGTTAGTCAAGACTGGTTTTTTCCTATGGAAAAATTACTTTATTTTCAAGCAGGTTTTTATGGGGTTAAAAAAACAAAAGCAAAAGATAGAATTGATTATATCTTAAATAAATTAGGTTTAGACGAACATAAAAATAAAAAAATGAGGGAACTTTCAGGAGGAATGAAAAGAAGATTACAGATAGCAAAAGCGTTAGTNCATGATCCTGAAATAATTATTCTTGACGAACCTACTGCTGGTGTAGATGTTGAATTACGTCATGACCTATGGGTTTATCTTCAAGAGCTTCATAAGGATGGGAAAACNATTCTTTTAACNACTCATTATATTGATGAAGCCGAGTTGTTATGCGAAAGAGTAGGAATAATTGATAATGGAAAATTGATAGTGGAAGATTCAGTAAATAATTTAAAAAAACTAGTTAATAAATCTTCAATCGTCATTCACTTAAAAGATGATATTACAAGCATAAATTTTTTGAATGATTTCAATCATCATATATCTGAAAAAAAGGTTTATGTGCAAACTGAATCTCCCAATCTAGATTTACCAAAAATAATTTTAAAATTTTCTGAGGCTTCTGTAAATATTGAAGATGTTCATATTCCTCAAACTTCTCTTGAAGACGTTTTTCTNGACTTAACTGGGAGAAAAATCAATGATTAGAAATTGGATTGGTTTTTATACTCTTTCATCAAGAGAAATTATGCGTTTCTTTTCAGTTTGGAGACAAACAATTATTCCAGGTATAATCACAACTCTTCTCTATATTTTTGTTTTTGGTGTAGCTCTAGAAAATAGGATTTCTGAGATAAATGGTGTTTCATACAAAATTTATATCCTACCAGGATTATTAATGATGAATGTAATAACAAATGCGACTGCTAATTCAGCTTCATCNATGCTCCAAATGAAATTATTACAGACTCTTCCNGAGCTTTTAATAACACCTCTTTCAAGTTTAGAGCTATCATTATCCTTTATTATAGGTGGAACTGTAAGAGGGTTTGTAAATGGAGTTCTTATTTTATTAATTTGTTGGATGGCAGGAATGCCTATAATTAATTTGCCATTAACTTTATTATTTATATTTCTAGTATCTTGGTCATTTTCAAGTTTAGGTTTATTTGTTGGTCAGCTTTCTGATTCATGGGACCAACTGGCCCTGATACAAAACTTTGTTATCACACCTTTCAGTTTTTTGGGTGGAATTTTTTATTCAATAAAAATGTTACCAAGCTGGGCAATGACTTTAAGTCAAGTCAACCCCATCTATTATGCAATCTGTGCACTAAGAGAATCAACTTTAGGGGTGTCAGATACCTCTTTAGTAGTATCTTCAATTTTTTTAATCATCTTTACTTTTGCTACAACAATAATAGCTGTACAACTTATGGCAACAGGTAAAAAAATTAGGTTTTAATTTTGTTTTTATGGAGCTAAAATAAGCAATGCAAAAATCAAAAAAAGCTATCCTATTTTTAGAGGATGGCTTTTTTTTTATCGGTAAAAGCTTAGGATCTTTAGGAGAAACATCTGGTGAAGTATGTTTCAATACAGGCATGACTGGTTATCAAGAAATTCTTACTGACCCCTCATACGCTAAACAGATGATTATAATGTGCAGTCCTCATATTGGTAATTATGGCACAAATATTGAAGATGTCGAGTCAGATGAAATTCATGCCACAGGTTTTATTATTAAAAGCGAATCAATCTCACCATCAAATTGGAGATCTCAAGAAACTTTAAGTGATTTTTTAACAAAAAATAAAATTGTTGGTATACAAGACATAGATACCAGAGCGTTAACAATTCATATCCGTAAAAATGGTGCGATGAGAGGTATTATTTCTACGGAAGACTTTTCAGAACAAAGTTTATTAAGAAAAATACAAGATGTTCCAAAAATGGAGGGCCAAGACCTCGCGATAGATGTAACAAGAAACAAAAAAACTATTTTATGTAAAACAAAAAATCCCCTTTTTAAAATCTCTGCAATCGATTTTGGTATGAAGAGTAATATATATGAGATTATGTTAGACAATGGTGCTGAAGTGACAATTCATCCTGCTAATGTTAAATCAGATGAAGTACTTTCAGGTAATCCAGATGGTATTTTTCTTTCTAACGGTCCGGGAGATCCAGCAGCTATTGACTATGCAATAGAAACAGTCAGAGATTTGATTGGTAAAAAACCAATTTTTGGTATATGTCTTGGGCATCAAATACTAGCATTAGCAATGGGTGCAAAAACTTTTAAAATGAAATTTGGACATAGAGGTATAAATCAACCTGTTAAAAATTTGAAAACATCAAAAATAGAAATTACATCCCAAAATCATGGATTTGCTGTCGACGAAAAATCTTTGCCAGATGAAATAACTGTTACACATAAACATTTAAATGATAATACAGTAGCAGGAATAGAATGCAAGAATGCCATGGCATACTCAGTACAATATCACCCTGAATCAAGCCCTGGTCCCCATGATTCCAGATATGTTTTTAAAAGGTTTTTTGAAATGATGAAAGAAAATGCCTAGAAGAGACGACATAGAAACAATTTTAGTTATTGGTGCAGGACCGATTGTAATTGGACAAGGGTGTGAGTTCGATTATTCAGGAACTCAAGCTATCAAGGCTCTAAAAGAAGAAGGTTATAGAGTTGTTTTAATCAATTCAAATCCTGCTACTATAATGACAGATCCACAATTTTCAGATAAAACCTATATTGAACCAATATCTGCAGATTATGTTGAAGAAATCATTATTAAAGAAAGACCTGATGCTATTTTGCCAACAGTTGGTGGCCAAACTGCGCTAAATGTAGCAATGCAATTAGATGAACAGGGTATTTTAAAAAAGCATAATGTTGAACTTATAGGAGCAAAAAGATCTGCAATTGAAACTGCTGAGAGCAGAGAAATGTTTAAAGAAGCAATGAAAGATATTGGACTAGACTTGCCTTATGGCTACACAGTCCAGTCCTTAGATGAAGCAAAAAAGTTACTTGATAAAATTTCATTACCAGCGATTATTAGGCCATCATTCACTTTAGGTGGATCAGGCGGTTCTGTGGCATATAACGAAAAAGAGTTTGAGTCCTCAGTNAATAAAGGAATTAAGGAGAGTCCAACTGGCCAAGTCTTAGTAGAAGAATATCTAAATGGGTGGAAAGAATTTGAGCTCGAATTAATAAGAGACATGAATGATAATGTCATTATTATATGTTCAATTGAAAATATTGATCCAATGGGAATTCACACCGGAGATTCCATAACAATTGCGCCCGCTATGACATTGACAGATAAAGAATTTCAAAATATGCGAAATGCTGCCATCAAATGTATTAGAAAAATAGGGGTTGATACGGGTGGATCNAATGTTCAATTTGCTGTTAATCCTAAAGATGGTAGGATGGTCATTATTGAAATGAACCCAAGAGTTAGTCGATCCTCAGCATTAGCTTCAAAAGCAACAGGATTTCCNATTGCTAAAATCGCAGCAAAATTAGCTGTTGGCTTTTCTTTAGACGAATTGAAAAATGATATAACNAATCAAACGCTAGCTGCATTTGAACCGACAATAGATTATATAGTGACAAAGCTTCCTAGGTTTGATTTTGAAAAATTTTCATCTTCTTCTGGAAAACTTGGTGTACAAATGCAGTCAGTTGGAGAAGCCATGGCAATTGGAAGGACATTNCGTGAGTCATTTCAAAAAGCATTTAGATCTCTAGAATTAAACCTTCCTGGTTTTGAAACTAAAGACCCTAGAGATGAAGATAAAGATATCAAACGTTATAGAGAGCTTGACATTAAATCTTTGAATGATGGTAGCTCCTTTAGAATGTTGAAAGTTAAAGAAGCAATAAAACANGAATTTTCAATTGACGAAATAAATAAGAATACAGGGATTGATCCATGGTTCTTAAGAGAAATNGAAGAAATCGTAAATCTTGAAAAATCATTCAAAGATAGCATGAATATATTAGAACTTAAAAAAAATGGATTCTCTGATTTACAAATTGCTCAACTAAGCAACTCAACAGAATTAGAAGTTAGAAAAAAAAGGATTTCAGATAACATTACACCTGTTTACAAAGTCGTTGACACTTGTGCTGGTGAGTTCAAAGCTGAAACTCCATACTCTTATTCGACTTATGAATCTTCACATGACATACAACCTCTTGAAGGGAAGAAAATAATTATTTTAGGAGGCGGTCCCAATAGGATTGGGCAGGGAATCGAATTTGATTATTGTTGTGTACAGGCAGTCTTTGGCTTAAGAGAAGCTGGTTTTAAATCAATTATGGTCAATTGTAACCCTGAAACCGTTTCAACTGATTTCGATTTGGCTGACAGACTATACTTCGAACCTATAACATTTGAAGATATAATGAACATTATAGATTTTGAAAAACCAGATGGTGTTTTAGTTCAGTTTGGAGGACAAACTCCTTTAAAAATCGCAAATCAGCTTACTGAAGCTGGTGTCAAAATTTATGGTACATCTGCAAATAGTATTAATCTAGCAGAAAACAGAGAAGAGTTTGCTAAAATTATTGACCGTTTAAAAATTAGTACTCCAGAATATTGTATTGCCAAAAATTATGATGACATATATAATTTTTCTGAGCAGGCACAGTTTCCTGTACTCGTAAGACCTAGTTTTGTCTTGGGGGTAGAGCAATGCAGATTGTTTATTCAAAAGAACAGCTGGTTGACTACGTTTTTCGCTCTGCTGAGGCTACAAATGATCATCCCATTTTGATAGACCAATTTATTGAAAATGCGTATGAATTTGATGTTGATGCCTTATGTGACGGTGAAGAGGTTTTCATTGGGGGCATTATGCAACATATCGAAGAAGCGGGTGTTCATTCTGGTGATTCTTCATGTGTAATACCACCATATGAGATGAGTGATTTTGTGAAAAAAGATATTGAAGAAACAACTAGGAAGCTTGCTATAGAATTAAAAGTTATTGGTCTTATCAACCTACAATTTGCAGTAAAAGATGACAAGGTTTATGTGCTAGAGGTAAACCCAAGGTCAAGTAGAACGGTACCATTTGTAAGCAAGTATAGTAATGTACCATTAGCTAACATAGCTGCTCAACTTTCAACTGGGTTTAAAATTAAAGATTTTAATCTTATTGATACTAATTACAAACATGTTGCAGTAAAAAAGGCAGTATTACCATTTAAAAAATTTAAAGATGAAAAAGTTTTTTTGGGACCTGAGATGAAATCGACTGGTGAAGTAATGGGGATTGATAATATGGCAGGTAATGCATTTTTAAAAGCTATGAAATCAGATGGATATACAGTACCAGAAAATGGTACAGCTTTTTTATCAGTTAATGATTCAGATAAAAATGGGTTGGTCGAAATAGCTGAAGATTTAAATAAACTTGGATTTAACTTAATTGCGACAAAGGGAACTTGCCAATACCTTTTGAAAAATAATATTCCTTGTGAAGAAATATTTAAGGTTGGCGAAGGAAGGCCCAATATAGTTGACGAAATACTAAATGATAACGTCCAAATTGTCATTAACTCTCCGGAAGGACCACAGTCGAGATTTGATGAAGAAGCTATTGGTAAAAATTCAGTAATGAAAAATATATTAACCATAACAACAATTGCTGGTGCAAAAGCTGCAATAGATTCAATGAAATTTTTAAATCAGNTAAGCGTAAAAGCTCTTCAAGAATATTTTGAGTAACTAATCTTTGTAACTTTCAATATCCGGACAAACNCAAAAGAAATTTCTATCACCAAAAGCATTATCAATTCTAGAAACATATGGCCAAAATTTATTTTCTTTCACCCAACTTGCCGGGAAAACAGCTTTTTCTTTTGAATACGGATGCAACCATTCTTCACATAGATCTTTGACTGTATGTGGTGAATTAACAAGAACATTGTCTTCTTTGGACACCTTTCCTGATTCAATATCTTTTATTTCTTTTCTTATTGATATCATTGCATCACAAAACTTATCTAGTTCTGACTTTGATTCACTTTCAGTNGGCTCAATCATCAATGTTCCAGGAATTGGCCATGACATTGTTGGAGCATGAAAGCCATAATCAACTAATCTTTTAGCAATATCCTCATTAGTAATATTGGCAGAGTTTTTAAACTCTCTACAGTCAACAATGAATTCGTGAGCATTTAACCCACTATTACCTTTGTAGAGGATTGAGTAGTCATTTTCAAGTCTTTTAGCCATATAATTTGCACTTAAAATTGCAACTTGAGATGCTTTTAATAATCCTTTTGCAGCCATCAACTTCATATAAATATATGATATTAGTAAAATGCTCGCACTTCCAAATGGGGAAGATGATACAGAGTAGGTATAGTCTTGATCTATAAACTTATGTTTTGGAAGATGCGGTTTTAATTTTTCGTTTACACAAATAGGGCCCATTCCAGGTCCTCCACCACCGTGTGGAATACAAAAAGTTTTATGTAAATTAATATGCATTACATCTGCACCAAATTTACCTGGCTTACAAACTCCTACCATTGCGTTAAGATTTGCTCCATCCATGTAAACCAATCCGCCATTATCATGTATCAAACCACATATTTCATCAATATTATGTTCAAAGACCCCATGAGTTGATGGATAAGTAACCATCAATGATGATAATTTATCACCAGCTTCTGAAACTTTATTTTTTAAATCATTATAATCAATATTACCATTATCATCACATTTAACAATCACGACCTTTAATCCGGCCATTATGGCGCTGGCAGGATTTGTTCCGTGAGCAGATTCAGGTATAAGACAAATATTTCTATTAGCTTTGTTGGTTTTATGATATTCCCTAATACTAAGTAAACCTGCATACTCTCCTTGAGCCCCTGAATTTGGCTGGAATGATACTGCATCAAAGCCTGTTACCTTGTATAACATTTCTTCAAGCTCTTTAATTATTTCTAAATAACCTTCAGCTTGCTCAATTGGAGCAAATGGATGAATGGAATTATATTCAGGCCAACTAATAGGAATCATTTCAACCGTTGCGTTTAGTTTCATGGTACAAGAACCCAATGGAATCATGCTGTAGTTGAGCGATAAATCTCTTTTTTCCAACTTATTAATATATCTTAGCATTTCGGTTTCTGAATGTATACTGTTGAAAATTGAATGTTTCAAAATTTTACCAACTCGATTTGGCTCGAAAACTTGATATTTTGATTTACTATTATTATTTGTTTTAAAAATATCTGAAATTTCATTGATTTCTTTTAAGTCAGTTTTTTCATCTAGAGAAATTCCAATCATTCCATTATCGTGATACATAAAATTATATTTTTTATCAATTGCACGTTTTCTTAACTCCTCGACACTAATATCTTTAATTTCAATGCAAATAGTATCAAAAAATGAATTATTATCTGTCTTAACAAAATGACCATAGCTCTCAATTTTTTCTGCTAAATTTTTTGTTTGATTATGAATTTTATCAGCTATTTCTTTTAGTCTTTTTGGTCCATGAAAAAGAGCATACATTCCTGATATTATTGCCAACAATACTTGTGCAGTACAAATATTTGATGTTGCTTTTTCTCTTCTGATGTGCTGTTCTCTAGTTTGTAAAGTTAATCTGTATGCTTGATCTCCTTTACGATCTTGTGATACTCCAACAATTCTACCAGGTATATCACGTTTAAATTCGTCACTTGTACACATAAATGCTGCATGAGGTCCACCATAACCCAGTGGCACTCCGAATCTTTGACTATTACCAACTGCTATATCACCGCCATAGAAACCGGGTGAGTTGAAAAGTTGTAAACACATTAAATCGGTCGCGAAAATAACTTTACAGGCATCTTCATGAGCAAGATCAACAATCTTTTTGTATTCATTTGGTTCCGCAATGTGACCAAATTTATTTGGATACTGAACAATACAACCGAATGCATCTTTATAATCAAAATTTTCAAATGATGTTATTTCTACTTCAATATCAAGAGGTTCAGCTCTAGAAACAATAACATCTATTGTTTGTTTGAAACAGGTTTCATCAACAAGAAACTTATTTTTTTCAGTCTTGTTTTTTCTGAAAAGCATAAGCATAGCTTCACTGGCCGCTGTACCTTCGTCGAGAAGTGATGCATTTGCAATTGGGAGATCACAGATTTCAGTGATCATAGTTTGATAGTTCAAAAGAGCTTCTAATCTTCCTTGAGAAATTTCAGGTTGGTATGGTGTATACTGAGTATACCAACCCGGATTTTCGAGAATATTTCTTAATATTACATTAGGAGTAATTGTATCGTAATAGCCTTGACCAATAAGAGATCTAAAAATAGAGTTTTTCGAACCAATTTTTTTAACATGATCCAAAATTTCTTTTTCTGAAAAGTTTTCATTGCCAATTGATTCGTCATCAATATCTAAAATATTTTTAGGTACAATTTTCTCTAATAGATCCTTAAGATCTGTGCAGCTAAGAAATTTTAGCATTTCTTCAATTTCTTTTGAAGAAGGACCTATATGTTTATTATGGAACTCTGACATTTTTTGAACTTTTTAAAAAAATTGTACCCCCGGAAGGACTCGAACCTACAACCAAGGGCTTAAAAGGCCCCTGCTCTACCATTGAGCTACGGAGGCAAAACTAGGCATAAATATAAGTCATGAAAATTTAATTTAATACTCTTAAAAAAGCATTTTTTAAAATTTTTTTT
>JGI24820J26691_1000079_pt1 | contig 23519 bp, 21 predicted proteins | sample METZYME_5_50m_FD_26691 | JGI IMG/M metagenome (IMG submission 26691) | reverse complement strand
CATGCTGGAGCCAAATTTTCCGATGAGGATTATAAGTTCTCTGGTGGTTTACATGGAGTTGGTGTCTCGGTAGTAAATGCCTTATCTTTATTTCTTGAAGCTGAAATCAAGAGAGATGGGAAAAAGTTTGGCATTAGATTTGAGGAAAGCGAAAAGATAGGAGAATTAAAGGAAATAGACAAAGTAGGAAAAAAGAATACAGGCACAAAAGTAACCTTCCTTGCAGATCCTCAATATTTTGATAATTCTAAAATATCTGTTTCACAACTCACTGCAGCTTTGAAAGCTAAAGCNGTCTTATCTCCTGGTCTAAAAATTTCTTTTAAAGATGAAAATACGGGTTTTGAAGAAACTTGGTGTTTTGTAGATGGACTNGCNTCATATTTGTCTTCCTCTAACAAGGGAGGAGAAGTTGTACCATCAGAACCATTTGAAGGCGAACATATGTCCGAGGAAGGTGGTCTAACCTGGGCTCTTCAATGGGTTCAAGGAATAACAGATCCTATCTCAGATAGTTATGTGAACCTTATACCTACCTCTCAAGGAGGAACACACGTCAATGGGACTAGGTCAGGACTCACTGAAGCATTGAAAGAATTCTGTGATTTTAGAAATCTTGTTCCAAGGGGGGTAAAGTTAACTGCTGACGATGTTTGGCTTAACTGCAGCTCAATTATCTCTGCTAAAGTTAAAGATCCACAATTTACTGGGCAAACCAAAGAGAGACTTTCAACTAAAGAATTCACCAATATTTCTTCCCAGATCGTAAAAGACTCTTTCAGTTTATGGCTGAACCAGCATACTGAGGAAGGAGAAACCATAGCAGAGATCTGTATTGCTAATGCTCAAGCTCGGCAAAAAAGTAATAAAAAGGTGGATAGAAAGAAAATCCTTTCTGGTCCTGCTCTGCCCGGCAAGTTAACTGACTGTACAACAAATGATCCTGAGCTTGGCGAATTGTTCCTGGTTGAGGGTGAATCTGCTGGAGGGTCAGCCAAGAGAGCAAGGGATAGAAATTTCCAAGCCATACTTCCTCTGAAGGGTAAGATTATGAATACTTGGGAAGTAGATGTAAGCGAAGTTCTTGCTTCCCAAGAAGTAAATAATATAGCCATTGCTCTGGGGGTAGAGCCGGGAAGCAATAATCTTGAAGGTCTAAGGTATGGAAAAGTTTGTATTTTGGCAGATGCAGATTCTGATGGATTACACATAGCAACACTCTTGTGTGCTCTATTTCTTAAACACTTTAGACCTTTAGTTGAGGCCGGAAGAGTTTATATGTCCATGCCCCCTCTATACAGAGTAGATCAAGGAAAAGATGTCTATTATGCTCTTGATGATGAAGAGAAAGATAATTTAGTAAGTCAACTTCAGAAAAAAAATAAAAGAACAAAGATAGAAGTTCAAAGATTTAAAGGTTTAGGCGAAATGAATGCATCTCAACTTAGAGAAACTACTATGCTTCCAGGAGCAAGAAGATTAGTTCAACTTACTATAAAGAACGGTGATAAATCATCCCAGATAGTAGATATGCTTTTATCTAAAAAAAGATCTCAAGATAGAAAAGAGTGGCTGGAAGATAAAGGAAATTTAGCGAATGTCTGAAAAACTTGAACAACAATCTCTAAGCCAATTTAGCGAAAAGGCTTATCTCGATTATTCAATGTACGTCATCTTGGATAGGGCTCTACCCCATATAGGAGATGGATTGAAACCTGTGCAAAGAAGAATAATTTACGCTATGTCAGAGCTTGGTTTGAGTTCAGCGGCCAAATATAAGAAAAGTGCTAGAACAGTAGGTGATGTAATAGGAAAATTTCATCCTCACGGAGATACTGCCGCTTATGAGGCAATGGTGTTGTTATCTCAATCTTTCTCTACGAGATATCCTCTCATAGATGGTCAAGGAAACTGGGGTTCTATTGATGATCCTAAGTCCTTTGCTGCAATGAGGTATACAGAATGTAGACTATCCCCCTATGCAAAAAGTCTTTTGGAGGAGCTTGGTCAAGGGACTGTAGACTGGAATAGTAATTTTGATGGAACTTTGCTTGAACCATCAGTGCTGCCTGCAAGATTACCTAATTTGATATTAAATGGCGCAACCGGTATAGCTGTAGGCATGGCCACAGACATACCACCACATAACATCAATGAAGTTGTAAATGCATGTATAAAAATTCTTGATGAACCAAAAGTCACTGTTGAGGATTTGTATAAGATTATTCCAGGACCTGACTTTCCAACAAAAGCAGAAATTATATCTCCTGAAGAAGATCTAAGAGAAATCTACAAATCAGGACGAGGCTCTGTAAAAATGAGAGCCACCTATGAATTAGAAAATGGAGAGATTACCATTACTGCTTTACCTCATCAGACTTCTAGCTCAAAGATTCTTGAGCAGATTGCTCTTCAAATGGAGGGAAAAAAACTTCCTATGATCATAGATCTTAGAGATGAGAGTGATGAAGAAAATCCTACTAGATTAATCTTGGTTCCAAAATCAAACAGAGTAGATAAAGATGCAGTTATGAATCATCTGTTTGCTACAACTGATCTTGAAAAAAATTACAGGGTCAATATGAATCATATTGGGCTGAATGGAAAGCCTCAGACGCGTGATATTAAGTTAGTTTTGAAAGAATGGCTTACTTTTAGATCGCAGACTGTAACAAGAAGGCTTCAGCACAGATTGGACTGGGTCTTAGATAGATTACATATATTAGATGGTTTACTGATAATTTATCTAAATTTAGATGAAGTTATAAACATAATCCGAAATGAGGAGGAACCTAAAAAAGTTCTTCAGAAAAAGTTCAAATTAAGTGTAATTCAAGTAGATGCAATTTTAGAAATCAGATTAAGGCAACTAGCTAAGTTAGAAGAAATTAAAATAAAAGAAGAGAAAGGCAATTTAGACTCTGAAAGAAAGGATCTTGAAAAAATTCTAGGCTCNAAGGCTAGACTGAAAACACTTATAAAAAAAGAACTCAAAGATGATTTAGAAATCTATGGCGATGAGAGAAATAGCCCAATTGTTGCAAGAGAAGAAGCAAGTGCTTTTGATGAGACTGAGCTCATTTCTTCTGATCCAGTAACTATAGTTCTTTCTGAAAGAGGGTGGGTGCGCGCTGCCAAAGGCCATGATATAGATCCAGAATCTTTGAATTACAGAGAAGGAGATAGTTTTTTTACTTCTGCAACTTCGAGAAACAACTTAAACGCGGTATTTTTTGATTCTAAAGGAAAGTCCTATACATTAGCTTGCCATTCATTACCCTCTGCAAGAGGTCAAGGCGAGCCTCTTTCAGGAAGATTAAATATAGATTCAGGTGAAACTTTTATGGGTGTTGTATCAGGTAACAGTGATGAAAAAATTGTTTTATCAACTTCTTCAGGATATGGCTTTATAGCATCTATAGGCGATTTACAAACCAAAAATAAGTCTGGGAAAGCAGCAATCAAGGTACAAGAAAACGCAAAAGTTCTGTTACCTGGTTTAATCAAAGACGAGCAAGATGTTTTAGCTGCGATAACAAACCAAGGCAGAATGCTAGTCTTTCCTTACACAGAATTACCTCAACTTTCTAGAGGGAAAGGAAACAAAATTATCGGAATACCGAAATCAAATTTTGAGTCTGGAGAAGAATTCTTGCAGGAAATAGCAGTTATAGGAAATGATAGAGAATTGAAATTGATCAGCGGAAAAAGGCATTTCACCATTAAGTTCAAGGACCTTGAAAACTTTTTTGGAGCAAGGGGACGAAGAGGGAATTTCTTACCCAAAGGATTTAGAAAAGTGGATAGAGTTGAAGTAGTTTCCTCNGAAAGTAACAAATCCTAATTAAGACTACTTANATAGACGGAGAGTAAAATGAAAGAAAAATTTCCTTATTTAGGAAACCAAGTAACTATTACNGAGGATATGTGTGATCTTAACGGTCATATGAATGTCATCTACTATGCCAAAATTTTTGAGGACGAATTTCCTTTTTATCAGTCCCTAGGATTTTATTCTGACCATTTTGAGAAGGGTTTTTCATTTTTTACACTTGAAATGAATGTAAGATATTTAAAGGAGATGAAGCAAGGTGAAATTGCTTATCCTTGCTTNCGTTATTTCAAAATTAAACCTAAGTTAATTCATTATGGTGGAGTCTTACTCAATGAANCNGGAGAAGTCTCGTCATTTACTGAAAATGTCTTNGTCCATGTGGACATGAGCACCCGTAGATCTTGCGAAATGCCCGCTGAAACTATTGATCATTTAAATAAAATGTTAGAGGAGCATAACTCTACTGGTGAAGTAGAACTAGACTTGAGATTGAAGATTTAAATTGAGTCCAGTTCTTTTTGAACTGCATCATTAATAAGAGGAACAACTTCAAGACTTTTGAGATTCTCCTCAAGTTGCTCTAATTTTGAAGCTCCTAAAATAACTGTTGAAACATTTTTGTTTAACAAACACCATGCTATCGCTAAATTAGACATGCTTATTTCAAGTTTTTTTGCTATTGGCACCAATTTACTAACCCTCTTCATCCTATTTTGACCTCGATCTGACTCAACCATNGACTTTTTAAGCCATTCATATCCACTTAAAGAAGCTCTCGATCCTTCGGGGATCCCGTCTAAGTACTTTCCGGTCAAAGCCCCAGAAGCCAAAGGCGACCAGATTGTAGTTCCTAGACCATATTCTTCATATANAGGCCCATATTCATTTTCAAACCTATCTCTATCGAGAAGATTATATTGAGGCTGTTCCATAGTAGGAGGAGTTAAATTATTTGAGAAAGCAAATTCATATGCCTCAGTTATTTCTTCTGCGGTCCACTCCGATGTACCCCAATAAAGTACTTTTCCTTGAGCGACTAAATTATGCATTGCCCAAACGGTTTCACTTATCGGCGTTTCTTTATCTGCTCTATGACAGAAATACATATCAAGATAGTCGACTTGCAGACGTTCCATTGCTTGGTGACAAGCCTCAGTTATATGCTTTTTACTGAGACCAATTTGAGTAGGCAATGGATTTTCATTCGAACCAAAAAAAACTTTCGATGAAACACAATATGAATCTCTAGATCTACCTAAACTCTTTAAAGCCTTTCCCATGACAATCTCGGACTGACCTCTTTCATAACCTTCTGCATTATCAAAAAAGTTTATGCCTGCATCGAGGCAAGTTCCGAACATTTTTTCTGCAAGTTGAGCATCAACTTGTTTGTTGAAAGTTACCCACGAACCGAAGGATAATTCAGATACTTTCAAGCCAGATCTTCCTAAATTTCTATAATGCATATTTTTACCCCATTAATATTTTTTTCATGAGAGCTACGCCTTTTTCAATATCCTCATTTGGGATATTTAGAGCTGGCGCTAATCTCAAACAGCTTGAACCAGCTGAAACCATTATCAAACCCTCGGAATAGGCTTGATCAAGAACATCATTTGCGTTTTTGTCTACCAGATCACATCCTATCCACAAGCCCGATGAACGAATATCAGAAAAAATGCCTTTTGTTTTTAGTTCTGAAAGAAGTTCAATAAATAGTTTTTCTTTTTCAAGAACGTTTTTAAGAAAATTAGAATCACTTACAATTCTTATTACCTCGTTTGCAACGGCACAAGCAATGGGATTGCCACCAAAAGTTGAACCATGGGTTCCTGGTTGCATGCACTCTCCAATATTTTTTGTTGTTAAAGTTGCACCAATAGGTATTCCGCCCCCTAGACCTTTAGCTGAAGTAACAATATCAGGCTCAATATCATAATTCATATATCCGTAAATAACTCCCATACGGCCAACTCCGCTTTGAACTTCGTCAATTATCAGAAGCACGCCTTTTTTTTGTGTCATCTCTCTGAGTTCTGCCATAAAATCCTTGCTCGCTTCATATACACCTGCTTCACCTTGAACGGGCTCAACTATTACAGCAGCGGTTTGATCTGAAATAAGTTCTTTTAATTTCGAAATATCATTAAATTCACCTTGCTTTATACCCGGCATGAGGGGTTCAAATCCGCTTCTATGCATTTCTGAATTTCCAAGAGATATATTTAAGATTGATCGACCNTGGAATGAGTTTTTAAAAGAAACTATCTCATTCCTTGGATTATTTNTTGAGGAGTGATATTTCCTTGCTATTTTAATTGCAGCCTCATTCGCTTCTGATCCTGAGTTACTGAAGAAAACATTTTCAGCAAAGGTAAGATCAGTCATTTTTTTTGCCAGTTCAATGGCAGGTTGATTAGTTAGGTAATTACTAATGTGCCAGAATTTTTTTGATTGCTCGTTTAATGCNCTTACCAGCGTAGGATTAGAATGACCTAGAGAATTTACTGCAATTCCCCCTCCAAAATCTATATATTCTTTGTTATCCTTGTCCCATAATCTTGAACCNAAAGCCCTGTCAGGGATGAAATCGGCAGGAGAATAGTTAGGTAGCATGACGCTATCATAAATATTTCTTAATTCACTTTTATTGCTGTCTTTTTTCATTGCAGAAATTTTTGGGCGAGAACTATATTATAGATACCCTTTTTGTATGGTCAAAATAGAAACTAACATAGAAGATAATATACATCGTATTTTGCTTCGACCTAATCAGTCCAGTGACTGGAAAACTAGCCTTTTATTTATTTTAATAATTGCCTTTACTTGCTTAACTATTGGAATTGGCTTTGCTCTGGCAGGCGCTACAATGATTCTTCCATTCGCAGGTTTAGAGATAATATTTGTTGCTATTTGCGTTTATTTGGTTATGAAAAATACCTACAAGCAAGAAGTTATAACTCTCACAAAAGATAAGCTTAAGATTGAAAAAGGAGAAGGAAAGGCTGACGAGGTATGGGAATACTTTCGCATGTGGTCATTTGTTTCTGTAGAGAGACCTGAACATCCTTGGTATCCTGCGCACATTATTGTTTCATCAAAAGGCGAAAGGGTTCCTATAGGAGACTTTTTAACAGAGGACGAAAAGGACGAGCTCGTGACAAACTTAGAAAGGATAATACTCGAATTAAAGTAATTATTTTCTTTGGTTAAATCTTTTTCCCACCATGGCAGACGCAATATTTATTTTCTGAATGTCTATTGTTCCACCTGCAATGCCCCATCCCCAAACATCTCGGTATTTCCTCTCCATTCCATACTCCTTATTGAAGCCGTAACCGCCCATTAACTGCATAGCCGAGGCTACCACTTCTCTTGCTGTTTCATTTGAGAAGCATTTACCAACACTAGATTCGAAGATGCTAGGAAATCCTTCCTGTGCATTATGAGCTGCACGATGGATGAGTAATCTTGACGCTTCAACTTTCATTGCCATTTCTGCTAATTTCATTTGGACTGCTTGGAATTCAACAATCTGTTTACCAAATTGCTCCCTTTCTTGTACATATTCTATGGCATTCTCTAATGCGCCCGATGCTTGACCTAAGCACATAATTGCATTTCCGCACCTTTCAAGATCAAAGGCTTCCATAAGTTTTTTGAAACCTCCATTTGCTTCTACTATCACGTTCTCTGGAGGAATCTCAACATTATCAAAATAGATGTCCGCAGACGGTATGCCATTCCAACCCATTAATTTTTCTTGTTGACCGAAACTTACTCCGTCAGAATCCTTTTCAACATAGACTGCNCCAATACCATTAGCGCCTGGGTCGTCTGACATTCTGCAATAAACAACGTATCCATCGGAGTGTCCTCCCCCAGAACACCACCTTTTATTACCATTTAGTAACATTTTGTTATCTTCTAGCACTGCCTTAGTTGTTAAATCTGTCAAAGCTGAGCCCGCATTTGGTTCGGACATCGATACAGCAACAACTATATTTCCATTGCAGACTTCAGGAATTACTTTTTGTTTGAGCTCTTCAGTTGCAAAGTGTTCAATAGCCTTTACAGGTCCGACACAACTTTCAAATATAGGAAAAGCTACAGCAGAAGAAATTTTTGCAAATTCTTCCATAACTAGTAATGCATCTAGATTTGATAAACCTAAGCCTCCATATTCTTCTGATACATTGATACCCAAAAAACCCATCTCCGCATACTTTTTTAGCCACTCTTTTGATAGAGGTTCGCTGCTTTTTTCCATTGAGTCAGCCACAGCTACCATTTCATTTTGGGCGAAGTTCCTAGCGGTCTCCTGCAGCTCTTTCTGCTGATTTGACAGTTTAAAGTCCATTTTTAATCTCCTAAATAATTCTCTCTTCTTTTAATTTTTCAATTTCCTCAAGACTATAACCTAGTCCACTTAATATTTCTTGATTATGCTCACCAAGCTCTGGCGATCTTTTAACTATTTTGCCTGGATTTTGCGATAACTCTACTGCAGGCCCAACAACAGAGTATTCTTTCTCCATAGTTGGATACTTCATTTTAATAAAAGAACCTTTCTCAAGGATGTGTTCTTCATTAAGTGTCTCCTCTGCCTTGAGTACCTCACCAACAGGTATTCTAGATTTCTCAAGTTCTTCAATAGCCTGTTTTGAAGTTCTTTCTGCACACCACAGAGACATTCTTTCGCTAATTAAATGTCCGTTATCTCCTCTACTAAGGTCATCTTTAAATCTTTCATCTGTGAGCCAACTTTCTTCATTCATCAGATTAGCCCATCTCTCAAAAAGAGGTTTTCCCACCGTTTGTACAAGTATCCAACCATCTTTAGTTTGGAAAGTATCTGAAGGTCCGGAAGTCTGAGCCCTATTCATAGAAGCAATTCTGTTTACATTGAGTATCTCTTGTTCAATTAATAGGCTATTCGTCGTTGTGAGTGCAGTTTGAAGCAATGAAGTTTGAACTCTTTGGCCTTTGCCTGTTTTTTGTTTTTCAATATAAGCCAGTAAAGTTCCAAATGCTGCTAGCGACGCACTGCAAAAGTCTACGTAAGGTGCGTAAGCTTTAGTAGGTTGATCAGGATCTCCTGTCATATCCATGGCTCCTGACATTGCTTGTGCTACTCCATCAAATCCAACTCTATCGGCATAGGGTCCCGTAGTTCCGAATGCGGTATTGGAAGTAAGAATTATTCCTTCATTGATCAATTTCAACTTATCGTAGTCAAGACCCATCGATTTTAGTGTTTGCTCAGGAAGGTTAGCGATAACTATGTCAGCTTTTTCCACAAGTTTCTTGACTATCTCCTTACCTTTATCCTTGGTTGGATTAAGGGTAAGTCCTAATTTATTTCGGTTAAGTTGCAAAAACATCGCTCCTTGACCGTCTTTGCTGACAGGAGTTACATACCTGTCCTCGCTACCATCAACTCTTTCAACTCTAATAACCTCTGCTCCATAATCTGCTAATAAAGCACCACAAAATGGTCCTGCGATATACCTACCAAAATCTAAAACTTTCACACCTTCTAAAATTCCACTCATAAGATTTATTTCCTAAATATTTAAACTTCGATATGTTTATTATTTTTGTTTCCTGAGATTATAATCATGGTATGACAGATCAAGAAATACCAGAAGGCTTTAAAGAGTTAAAAATCCCACAACCACATATAGAAAACATGGGTCCGGGTTATTACAAAAAAGAAAATGATGAATTATTTATGATCTTTTTCGCCAAAAANGAAAATAGTAATTTTTATGAGTCAGTGCACGGAGGAGCGCTAATGGCTTTAGCTGATTTTTGTCTCACTTCTTCCATGATGAAAGACAGGAATAGTCTTGTTACAACTGTAAGTTTTCATACTGAGTTCTTGGCTCCTGCTCCCTTAGACAGCATGTTATTGATCAGGTGTAAACCAAAAAAAATTGGCAAGTCCTTAGGTTTTTCTGAGGGGGATATTACTGTAGATGGGAAAACGATAATAACTTTTGGAGGAGTAGGTAAAATACTTAAAACATAATGGGCGAAAAATACGAAATANTACTTTATGGGGCTACCGGATTTACCGGGCAGATTTGTTGTAAATATCTGAGGGATAATTATTCCGATTTGAGCTGGGCAATGTCTGGAAGAAATAAAGAAAAGTTGGAAAATATAAAATCGGAATATGACCTCGATTGTGATGTGATCGTTGCAGATGGTGGTGACTTAGATGCTCTTAGGGCATTAACTGCTCAAACTAAGGTTGTATTGTCCACAGCAGGTCCTTTTGCAAGATATGGTTCTTTATTAGTTCAGGCTTGTGTAGAAAATGGTACGCACTACACAGATATCACTGGAGAAAATCACTGGGTTCGGGGCCTTATTGACAAACATCATAACGAAGCAGCTTCAAAAGGTATTAGGATTATACCGTCTTGCGGTTACGATTCAGTCCCATCCGATATTGGATCGTTCTTTACTATATCGCAATTCAATAAACCCGTTTCAAGAGTCGATGTATATCAGGAGGCCCAAGGCGGAGCTTCTGGCGGTACAACTGAGACAATTTTTACTATGGATGGACTGAGTAAGGAAATGAGAGACCCTTTTGTTTTGAACCCCGAAGATAGTGTTACTAAGGAACAGAGAGAGAAATCAAAAGATGGTTTTGTTATTAAACAAGTAGAAGGTTTAAAGGGATGGTCTGGGGTTGGCATGATGGCTGTTGCAAACACCAGAGTTGTTAGAAGATCTGCAGCTTTAATGGCTCAAAATCAGCAACCCTATGGAAATNACTTCACCTTTGGAGAACATGGTTTATTTTCTACAAAGAGAATGGCAAGGCTAGCATCCTANGCATCAATTTTGGCATTTTTAGTAATTGGCACACCTTTGAAACGTTTAGTNAGGCCTTTTCTCTTAAAGCCAGGCGAGGGACCTAGTCAAGAAACTCAAGATAAAGGTTGGTTCAGAGCTACTTTTGTTGCATTTTCGGAAGATAATGAAAGAAAAATTTGTTCCATGTACGGATCTGGAGATCCCGGCTATAAATCTACTGCAAAGATGGTCTGCGAATCAGCTCTTGCACTTGCAAGATCAGACGATTTACCAGGCGGAAATGAATACGGCGGAGTATTGACNTCTGCGGTGGGACTAGGCGATGTTTTAGTCAAAAGGCTTGAAAATGCAGGGATTGAATTTAAAGTTCTTAGTTAGCTTTAAAGTTCTTAAGTTTTTTCTTTACAGACTTGTTTTTAAGAGAAGCTGTATGAATTACCCCGTCTTTGAAAGGCGCCCATGCCTCTCCCTGTATTAGAGGGTTTAGGTAATTCTTACAGGATTGAGTTATACCGAAACCATCCTTAGAGATGAATTTTTTTGGAATCTTTTTTTCAACATTTGCGACCTTAGATAATTCAACTTTGTCTATTCTCCACTTATAGGGCTTAGTTTTTTCTCTAACTATTACCGGCATAATCGCGTTTTCTCCAGCGGTTGCATATTCGACTGCTGCTCTGCCAACGGCATATGCCTGTTCTACATCGACTTGAGAAGCAATATGTCTTGCGGATCTTTGCAAATAATCGGAAACAGCCCAATGATATTTATATTTCAATTTTTTATGAACTATTTCCGCTACCCTTGGCGCAACTCCACCAAGTTGTTTATGTCCAAAAGAATCAATGGTTCCAGCATCTGCAAGGAATTCTCCATTTTTATACTTAGTGCCCTCTGAAACAACTATCACGCAATATCCATCACTATTTACTGCTTCTTTAACTTTTTTGACAAATTTTCCTTCGTTAAAGGGTACTTCTGGAAGAAGAATTAAATGAGGTGCAGAATTTTCTTTGGATTGCGCCAGTCCCGAAGAAGCAGCAATCCAACCAGCGTGTCTTCCCATGACTTCAAAGATAAAAACTTTTGTTGAGCTGTTTGACATACTTTTGACATCCAGTGCAGCTTCCTTGGTAGATGTGGCAATATATTTTGCAACCGAACCAAAACCAGGACAATTATCAGTGAAGGGTAAATCATTATCTATTGTTTTAGGTATGCCTATACAAGTTACTGGAAAGCCAGCAAGTTTGGTAAATTGAGCTATCTTATTAGTAGTATCTTGAGAGTCTCCACCTCCATTGTAAAAAAAATAACCAATATCATGGGCTCTAAATACTTCTATAAGCCTCTCAAATTCTCTTATATTTTTTGAAGGATCTTTAAGCTTGTGTCTGCAGGAACCAAAGACTCCACCAGGAGTATGTGATAATTTTTTTAATTCTTTCAAATCTTCGAAAGATGTATCTATGATTTCTTCTTTTAAAATTCCTAGAATTCCATTGCGCCCTGCATAGAGTTTATTAATTTTTTTTGTTTTTTTCGATGCCTCTATCACGCCATAAGCAGTAGCATTAATAACCGATGTAACACCGCCTGATTGAGCATAAATAGCGTTTTTGGCTTTCATCTTTTGCATCTTACTTTAAAACAAATCTATCTTGTAATCATTCTTGAAAGCTATAATGGAATTATGTCTAAAAAAAAGGTCCATATACTTGGTATTTGCGGCACCTTTATGGGAGGACTTGCTCTTTTAGCAAAAGAAAAAGGTTTAGAAGTAACAGGGTGTGATACCAATTTCTATCCACCTATGTCAGATCATCTTCAGGATATGGGTATAGAAATCATGGAGGGATTTGATATTTCCGACCTTCCTGAGGCAGATGAATTTGTCGTTGGAAATTCAATGTCTAGAGGGAATTCTGCAGTTGAATATCTGCTATCTAATAGACTAAATATTATTTCAGGACCTGACTGGTTGTATAAGAATGTTTTAAAAGATAAACAAGTTATTGCAGTTTCAGGAACTCATGGAAAAACAACTACTACAGCTATGATTTCTTGGATTTTACAAGATCAAGGGATTGATGTTGGATACTTGATCGCAGGAAAACCAAAAAACTTTCAAAAATCTGCTAAATTTGGAAAAAGTAATATTTTCGTGGTTGAAGCCGACGAATACGATACAGCTTTTTTTGATAAGAGATCAAAATTTATACACTATCGTCCTGAGACACTAATTATAAATAACTTGGAGTTTGATCATGGAGACATATTTCCTGACATTACCTTTATCTACAGAGAGTTTCATCATCTGTTGAGATCATTATCGAGTGATGCAAAAATAATTTATCCATCTGATGACGAAAATATTAAGAAAGTGATTGAGATGGGATGTTGGAGTGATCTTATTACCTATGATCTTCAGGGAAAAGAGGCGAACAGCATAAATCTTAGTGAAGGACAAAAAGATTTAGTTTATAAATTGGGAGAAACACTAGGTGAATTAGATTGGGACTTTCTCGGTGAACACAACGCTCGAAATGCAATGTCAGCAGTCTTAGCAGTACAGCAATATGGAATTTCTTTGGATGCATCTTTGAAATCTTTGATTACCTTTAAGGGCGTAGCAAAAAGGCAAGATACTCTATTGGATACAAATGAATTAATATTAATTGAGGATTTTGCGCATCATCCTACTGCAATCCGAAGCACTTTAAACGGTGTAAAAAAAAGATATCCACAAAGTCGTTTAATTGCAGCTATAGAACTAAGGTCAAATACAATGAAATCGGGGTATCATGATAATAGTTTGACAGAGTCAGTAGTTGATGCTGATATGGTTTTCTGGAGAAGCGAAGACGAACAACAAGCCAAGAAATTAACTACGGAAAATCCTTCTAAATTTTTTCAGATATCTGATGTGGACATTTTTGTAGAAGACTTCGAGGCTTTATCTAAGGAGGGAGATATTCTGTTAGTGATGTCAATGGTGATTTCTCAGATTTATCAAATAAGGTTATAGAGAGATTTAAGAATGAGTGATAACTTTACTTCACCTTTATTCCCTCTATCAATCAATGTTCTTCCGGGAGCACTTTTGCCTTTGCAAATATTCGAACCCAGATATATTGACATGATAAAAAAATGCCTTGGTGATGCAGAGGGATTTTCTATTGTTCTCACTAAAGAGGAACCTTCATTGAGTAGAGAGGGGCCCATTTCTATTCACGATATTGGAACTTATGTAGAGATAGTTGATTTCAATCAGCTCGATAACGGATTACTCGGTATTACCGTTAAAGGAAAATCTAAAGTAAACATCTTCGAAACCTGGAGACAAGATGATGAACTCTTGCTTGGGAATATAGAAATTATTGATGAAGAAGATAATGACCTATCTAATGAGCCACAATACAAGGATTTGTGGAACATGATTGAAGAAATTATCCGTCATCCAGAAATTAAAAAGCTAAACTTAGAAGTAGATTTTAATAGTTCCAAAAGCGTTTGTTACATATTGGCAAGTATTTTGCCTTTGAGGTCTCAAGAAAAACAATCCATTCTTGAGTTAGATGGTAACAGTCAAAAGTTAGACTATCTGAAGGAAATTATAAAAAGATTAGGAGGCTGATCAGCCTTGGCGCCAATTACCATGGAAGCCATAAGGAATTCTATGCGGTAGCATAGCTTTTGCTAAAGGTCCGCTTGCAATATTTTCTGCATCAAAAATCATCAAGTCTGAACGGTTTTCTCTTCCTAAGTAAGCTAAGGCAATTAAGAAACCTTCCCCTTCTTTGGAATCTTTATTTTTGGGAACAAAAATGGGTTCTCCAACGGCATCAAATTCAGATAAGGTAAAACTGTCTTTGTAGCCAGTATTGAAGTCATAATTTGCAATGGTATTGAAGCTCACTCCTTTTGGGGAATTACCATTATTCGATGCGTAATATCCATACCGATACTCTGACATCGATTTTCTTTCATCTAACCTTGGGAATTCACCTATACTGTCATCTAGATACTGTTTTTTAATCGACCCTGAATTCGAGCTCAAATCTATTTCCCATCTATTTAATCTAGCCTCACCTTTCTTTAAATCAGGTCTCGAACCATCTAGATGGGGAAACATAGGTGCTTCTTCAAATTGCATCATATCGGCTATGATTTTATCTCCTTTTTCGAACGCATTCATTGGATGAAAAACGTAACATGGATCGCTTTCTATCCATCTTATATCCATCGAAGAACCATCCCTAGGCATAATTCCAATCTGACTTGGCCTATTGACATCCCAAGCTATCGGCGATTTGCCCTCTGCGATTAAGTTAAAATCAATAACAAGAGGGAATATTGGGAAAATTACATGTTTTGTAGTCACAACGAAGTCATGGACCATGCTTGAGTATGGCGTTTCAAATTCTTCGAATTTTGTCATTATGCCGGCTGAGTTAACGACAAAATAACTCATCTTATTAACACCAAAACCATAACTAAATCCGATCATATCTCCAGTCTCAGGATCGATTTTAGGATGAGCTGTCATTGCTGAGTTTAGTTTACCTTGGTAGTCCCATGAACCTTTGGATTTCAATGTAAGAGGATCAAGCTCGAAAGGTTTATGACCTTCTTCTAGAGCCAGAAGTTTGCCTGAATGAAAAACTATATTTGTATTTGCTGTTCCATCAGATATTTCAAAATCAAATTCTGGATCTACTTGCATGGGATTAAGAGCATTTATCAAGGATCTACCAGCCTTTCTTTCTTGTTTCCATTTTGATGTTTGAGCCCATCGATTAAGATAAGAAATTTTGCCATTTTCGAAATGAAAGGCATGTATCATTCCGTCTCCAGCGAACCAATGATAATCTCCATCCATAGGTGGAAATTGAGGGTCAGGACCGTTTCTATAATAACTTCCAAAAAGCTCTCTAGGCACTTCACCTTCAATAATCAAATCTTGAATGTCACATTCCATTCTCAAAGGGGCATAATTGCCCCGTAAGTTAGGATGATCTGGGTATATTTCTGTCATAGTTTAGAAAATTTTTTACTAAGGTATCTTATTAGTAAAAATAAAACAACAAAGCCTATCCAAAACCATACGGAATAAATGGGATTGTTATTCTCTGCCACAATAGCTTGCCCGGCATAGTATCCGGGTATTGTGTAAGCCAAAGCCCAAAGAAAACAAGAAATAATCTCTATTAAGACAAACTTTCTTCTGTCCATACTAAGAGAACCTGCAATTATTGGTAATACTGGTCTAACTGGACCAATGAATTTACCTACAAACAGTCCAATCATTCCATAATTTTTGAAGAAAACTTGCCCTCTAGAGAGAAATTCAGGATATCGGCTTAGGGGCCATATTTTATTTAAAGAATTTCTTACACTGAAACCTATGAAGAAACTTGCTATATCAGAAATTAAACTTGAGACATATGCTAATAAAACAACTTCAAAAATAGTTAATGAAGTTGCAGCTAATCCTGAGATGATCGCCAANAAAACAACCCCTGGAACCAGTATTCCTATCAATGCAAAAGATTCAATAAATGAAGCTCCAATTATTCCAAAAGCTATCCACTCAGGATTGTTTTCTAACCATACAATTATTTCAGTAAATTCGAACATCTTAGGTCTTTGAAAGCTTCGATAGTTAGGTAGAATATTCAAGAATGTCAGATAGTAAAGAACTAAATTCTTATATGAATAGATTGGGACAAGAGGCTAAAGAGGCTTCTATCGTCCTTTCTCAAGCTTCACTAGAGCAAAAAAATGAAGCTTTGAAATGTATTGCAGAAAAAATCGAATTATCCAGAGAAAAAATACTCGAGGAAAATTTGAAGGACTTATCGATCGCAAAAGAAAAATCTATAGGCTCNGCTTTAATTGATAGACTTGAGCTCAACAACGATAGGATAGATTCGATGATTTCTGGTTTAAAAGTAGTTGCCGATCTGCCCGATCCAATTGGGGAAATTACCGACATGGGGCCAACTCCTTCTGGAATAGAAATTAGTAAGATGAGAGTACCGCTCGGTGTTGTAGGGATAATATATGAATCAAGACCGAATGTTACTGCTGACGCAGCTGCACTCTGTCTTAAATCTGGGAATTCTTGTCTTTTAAGAGGAGGTTCTGAAGCAATTTTATCTAACAAGATTATATGGAATTGTCTTCAACAGGGACTTGAAAAGTCTGGGTTACCCAAACATTGCGTTCAGCTAGTAGAGACTACAGATAGAAAGGCTGTGAAGTCGCTGCTTCATTTAGATAAATACTTGGATGTTATTATTCCAAGAGGCGGAAAAGGGTTAGTTCAATTAATTACTGATGAATCTAAAGTACCGGTCATTAAACATCTTGATGGACTTTGTCACGTATATGTTGATGAAAGTGCTAATTTAAAAAAAGCAGAAGATATCTCTTTTAACGCTAAGACATACAGATATGGGATCTGTGGCGCAATGGAGACACTTTTGGTACACAAAAAAGTTGCTCAAGACCTTCTACCGAAACTTAATGACAGATTAAATTCAGAAGGCGTTGAAACTAGAGGATGTGATAAGACAATTAAATATATTGATGTTCCGAGCGCAACCTCCGAGGACTGGTCAACAGAATATCTCGCACCTATATTGTCTATAAAAATAGTAGACTCAATTGATGAAGCTATCGAACATATCGAGTTTTTTGGGTCTCATCATACAGATTCAATTGTTTCAGAAGACAACGAGAGTGTAGAACTTTTTTTTAAAAAGGTAGATTCAAGTTCTGTTATGCATAATCTCCCTACTTGCTGGGCAGATGGATTTGAATATGGATTAGGAGCAGAAGTAGGTATATCAACTGATAAAATTCATGCCAGGGGACCGGTGGGGCTAGAAGGACTTACTTCCCAGAAGTTCATCGTCAAAGGTAAATCGAATTTAAGGGGAGTTTAAAATCGCCAAAAATAAAGTTATTGGTATCTTTGGTGGAACATTCGATCCCATTCACAAAGGGCATGTAAATATAATAGAAGATCTTCTCGATAGAGTACCCATTGATGAGCTTTTACTTATTCCGAACGGTACCCCACCGCATAAGAAAAAACTAATCCCTGCTGAAATTAAGCTTGAAATGGTTCAACTTGCTATAGGTCATATAGATAAATTAAAGATTGATGACAGAGAAATCAGAAAAAATAGTCCTTCTTATTCTTACGAAACATTTAAGGAACTGGAGACGGAAAATCCAACAGCTGATTTAATTTGGATAATGGGCACAGACACATTTTCAAATATTGAAACATGGTTTAAATATGAAAAATTTCTCGACGAAGTAAATATTCTGTTACTCAAGAGACCAGGCTTCGAAGTGGATGAAAATTCATTTGTGAATGATCTTTTTAAATCTAAAAGAATAATGAAATTTTCTGATTTTTTTGGCTCGACTGGAAATATTTTTCTTTTGAATATCAACCCAATCGAAATAACTTCAACTGAAATCCGGAATTTGATAAGGAATGAAAAAAATGTAACAAAATTCTTGAACCCTGAAGTTCATGCAGTAATAAAGGAATACAAATTATATGAAANCAAATGAACCATAAATTGAAGAATAAAATTATTGAAAGTTTAGAGGATCTAAAAGCCGTGAATCCTGTTGTCATAGATGTAAAAAAAGTTAGTACTTTTACAGACTATATGGTGATCGCTTCAGGAACATCCAATAGGCATATAACAGCAATAAGTGAAAAAGTTATAGAGAGTCTTAAAGAAAATAAAATTTCAGGAGTAAAGGTAGAAGGTCAATTGGGAGACGATTGGCTATTAGTTGACGCAGGCGATGTAATCGTTCACCTNATGTCCTCAGATGCAAGGGATTTTTATGATTTAGAAAGTTTATGGGATCCTGATCTTTAATGAAGATTAATTTTATTTCTATNGAATCAAGTCGCCCCAGTTGGGCTCAAACCGCCTTTAATTCCTATGAAAAAAGATTTAATAAGTCTATACAAATCAATTGGTTAGGTATAAAACCGCCTGTTAGGGAAAGGAACTACCGTGTTGAAGATGTTGTCCAAAAAGAAGGCCTACTATTAACCTCAAAGATAAAAAAAGATGACTTTGTGATTGTGCTAGACAAAGATGGAAAAAGTCTAACGACGGAAGAATTAAAAGTNAAGCTAGATCAGTGGTTTACGTTTTCAAANGATATATCAATTATTATCGGAGGCCCTGATGGTCTATGCNCCTCANTTTTTAGNCAAGGTGATTATTGTTTATCATTATCAAAATTTACNTTTCCTCACTCCATGGTTCCCGTTATTGCAATTGANCAGATTTATAGAGTGTGGTCCATTACTCAAAATCATCCGTATCACAAGTAAGAGGCAATGAGAACTTTACAAGATTTGAGAAGGGATGAAGAAGAATTGAGAATCCTAAGAGGAAGATCTAGCCTTATTTCTTCCATACTTTTCATTTTATTTATTATTGGACTATTCAAGATTTTTCAATTAACTATTCTTGATCGGGCTGACTATGAAGTTGAGTCAGATAAAAATAGAATAATTACTCTTCCTATATTCCCATCCAGAGGCCTAATTAAGCTCTCTGATGGAACTATAGTTGCCGAAAATATTGTTTCTCACGGAATATACATTGAGTCAAGATTGTTCGATAAAGTTCAGGATCAAATTGAAACTCTTTTTGAAGAAATTTTAAATGAGGAACTAAATCTTAAAATAGTACCAAAGGATTTAAAGAAAGATTTAAAGATTTGGCTTGCCCAAGATTTAACGGCAAAAGAATTAGCTAAGTATGAGCTCTTTAAAAATCAGCTCCCCGATCTAAAGTTAGAAACAACATTGAAGAGACATCTTCCTCACGGCAATCTTTTTTCCCATGTAATAGGCCACTTGGGGAAGATCGATCAACAGGAGAGACTTTTATTTTCAAAAAATGAATATACAAATAGCTCCCTTATTGGAAAAGTAGGTATAGAGAAAAAATACGAAAATTTTCTCAAAGGGTCCAATGGCATAAGCATTGTTGAGGTAGACGTTTATGGTAATAAAATTAGAGAAATTAACAGAATAATGCCTAATAGACCTTCTGATTTGGTACTTACTTTAGACTTAGAATTACAAAAAGTTTCAAAAGAAGAGTTATCAGGAAGAAGGGGCGCTGTCGTTGCAATAGAACCAAGTACAGGATATGTTAAAGCTTTAGTCAGTTCACCTGACTACAATCCTAACTTTATTAATGGATCTGAAAAAGGAAAATTGCTTTTAGATTTTCTTAAAGAAGATGCTCCTTTTTTCAATAGAGCTATATCCGGATCCTATCCTCCAGCATCTACTTTAAAACCTTTCATAGCATTGCTAGGTTTAGAACAAGAGGTAATCAATGCTGAAACTATCGTAGAAGATATTGGATTTTTTCAATTAAAAGAGGATGGTAGAAGATATAGAGGTTGGAAAGAGGATGGCCATGGAAAAGTAGATCTCAAGAAGGCCATCGTTGAATCGTCTGATGTCTATTTTTACGATCTTGCCTCAAAGCTAACCATAGATAGAATTTCTTCTTTCTTGTCTAAATTTGGGTTTGGAAGACGCAGCGGGATTGATCTGGTTAACGAATCAGAAAGCATTTTACCNACAAGAAATTGGAAATTAGGAAACATAGGCGAATCTTGGTTCGTAGGAGACACTATAAATATAGGCATAGGTCAGGGTTATATAACATCTACACCTCTTCAACTTGCAGCTTCCGTCTCTGCTATAGCAAACAAAGGTCCAATATTTCAGCCGAAATTGGTTGCATATGTCGGTGAAAACAAACAACAACCTGTGCTTTTAAACAATGTGAAACTTGAGGATAAGAAAAATTGGAANATAATTGAAGATTCAATGATCTCAGTTATTCAATCTTGGAATGGGACGGCCCATAACTTATATGAAGAGAATGGCATCTTAATCGCAGGAAAAACAGGTACNGCTCAAATCAAAAGTCTTGTTGATCAGGAACTTAGTGTTAGAGAGGAGTATGAAGGTGTTAGACAAGACATCAAAAATAGAGATCACGCACTTTTTGCAAGTTACGGTCCAATTCCTAATCCNAACTTAGTAGTGGTTGTTATTGTTGAGAATGGTGAATCTGGCAGCACAGTCGCCGCACCAATAGCAAAAAAAATTATAGAGCGTCATCAAATAAACATTAAAAATGCGCAATAAAAATCCNCTCGATTATTCACTAAATAGACCGATTTCATCTGGGTCTAGCCGAATTGGATATATTCTGAAAGATATCCCGTTGTATTTTGGACTCGTAAGCATTCTTTCTTTTGGATTAATGATGCTCTACAGCTCAAGTGGTCAGTCATCATCCATGGTAATTCGTCAAACTGGTTATGTTTTTTTTGGTTTAGCTTTAATGAGTTTTGTATCTCACTTGAAACCTGACTCCTATAAAAATATTTTAATGCACTCTTATTGGTTAGGAATTTTACTGCTCATATATGTTTTATTTAATCCAGCTGATGGGTATTCCACTAGTAGATGGATAAATTTAGGTTTTTTCCAATTTCAGCCCTCTGAAGTTATAAGACTTATCTTGCCCTTATCTCTAACGGCTTATTTGTGCAGAAAGGACTCTACAGTAAAAGTTCGTGATTGGTTTTTAACTCCATTAGCAGCGCTTTTGTGTTCATACTTAGTATTTAGGCAACCAGATTTAGGAACGTCCATAATTGTTTTAACATCTGGCTTAATACCGATATATCTAGCAGGTCTTCCCTTAAAAATAATTACTGCCTACATTGGATTATTGGCTATTTCTTTACCTTTTGTATGGGCAAGTTTATTGGACTACCAAAAACAGAGAGTAATGACATACTTTGATAGTAATGTTGATCCGTTAGCAGANGGATGGAATATAGCTCAGTCTAAAACTGCNATAGGATCAGGAGGAATATTTGGGAAAGGTTATTTAGAGGGCACACAAAGCCAATTGAATTTTATTCCTGAAAGCCATTCGGACTTTATTTTTTCGGTAATTGGTGAAGAGCTTGGCTTGATAGGCATACTAGTATTGTTGAGTTTATATGGCTTTATCATTTGGCGCATTTTTAAGATAGGATTTTTAGCACAATCTTCTTTTGAAAGACTTGCTTGCTGCTCACTGGGATTTATTTTTCTTTTATTTATTTTAATTAATGTGTCTATGGTAATAGGTATAATCCCTGTCGTAGGGGTGCCATTGCCTTTAATAAGCCAAGGCGGAACTTCTATCGTTGTGCATTTATTGGCTTTTGGAGTTATTCTTTCTGCTAAGAGACCTCTACTATGATCTTACGAAAACCTTTTTATATTATCTTAATATCTTTATTTGTTTCTCAAACAACTTATTCAGATTACTCAGTGAATTCTAAGACTATAGAGTTCATTGACTACATGAATTACAAATATGATTACGATAAATCATATCTTCAAAGCATATTTAAAAATGCAAGTTATCAAGAAAAAGTCGTTCGGATTATGAATAGACAGCCTGAAGGAACAATGACTTGGGAAAGATATAAAGGAATAATGATAAACGAATCTAGAATCTCTGCAGGTAAAGAATTTATAGAAACTTTCAGATCTGATCTTTTAAGAGCAGAAAAAATATATGGAGTTCCAGCCGAAATCATTGCTTCAATAATCGGAATAGAAACAAGATACGGAAGGATTAAGGGNAATATTAGGGTTATCGACTCTTTATCAACTTTGGCATTTGATTATCCTAGGAGGGAAAAATTTTTTAAAACGCAATTAGAAGAATTTCTGCTACTAAGTAGAGAGGAAAGTTTTGATCCTGAGAAGATAGAGGGCTCNATAGCTGGTGCTATGGGATACGGACAGTTTATGCCTGATAGTTATCGGGATTATGCAGTAGATTTTGATGATGACGGCATTAGAGACATCTTGAATAATCCGATCGATGCAATAGGCAGTGTAGCAAATTTTTTAAATAAAAAAGGTAAGTGGAAACCGAATATACCTNTTGCAATAAAAGCCGTTGCTATGGGTGATATTGAAGATTTTAAGTCATCTTTTAAACCATATATGACTGAAATGGAGCTTGATAATCTCGGATTAAGAGCTGGGGAGAAAATTCCAAATAATCTNAAATTTGTTCCAATTGCGCTTGAATCAGATGCTAGGACTGAGTATTGGCTAGGATTCGATAACTATCACTCAATATCCCGATACAATCGTAGTAAACTTTATGTTATGGCTGTCTTTGAATTTAGCAATGCACTTTCTCAATTTTTAAAATGAAAATACAAAGTAACAATATATTAATTTCAATAGTTCTTTTAGCGGCATTTGCGATGCCCAATTTTTTGTTAACAGAGGAAAGCTTTATTCCAAAACCACCTTCCATCAATGCATCGAATTACATTTTAATTGACTCTACTTCGGGTAGGATTCTAGCCGAAAAAAACGCAGATGAGAGGATTGAGCCAGCAAGCATAACAAAGATTATGACTGGTTATGTCGCAGCCGACCAAATAGCAAAGGGGTTTGTTAGCTTAGAGGATCAAGTACTAATCAGCGAAAACTGCTGGAGAAAGGGCGGCTCTAAAATGTTCATAAGGGAAGGAACGCGGGTTTCTCTTTCAGACCTTATCAAAGGAATGGTAATTCAATCTGGGAATGACGCAAGTTGCGCTATTGCTGAGCATGTCGCAATATCTGAGGAGGGATTCATTGATCTGATGCAGTTATATGTTGATGAGTTAGGTTTGAATAATACTCAATTTAAGAACGTAAGTGGGTGGCCTGATCCTGATCACTATTCATCAGCAC
>JGI24820J26691_1000077_pt1 | contig 23703 bp, 23 predicted proteins | sample METZYME_5_50m_FD_26691 | JGI IMG/M metagenome (IMG submission 26691) | reverse complement strand
ATAAATATATTAATGTTTTGCGCATAATATATATTATGTATAATTAGATAGATATGAAATATACATTAGGAAAAACAACAAGAATACTTCTACTATCCTACCTTGCCTTTTTAAGTCTTGCTGCAATTTTCTATGGTGGCGGTAATTACGTCGAGAAACAAACACCTTACTATAATTTTTTTACTAATTTTATTAGCGATTTAGGTCGTACTACAAGTCATTCTGGTGATGATAATACTGTATCAATAATTCTTTTTTCAATTGGAATGTTAATTCAAATTGTAGCTGCTTTTATATATTTATTTAATGCTGCCAGCTTTTTTTCAAATGAAAAGCCTAAGACTAGTATCATAGCTAAAGTTTCAGCTTTATTAGGATCTATTAGCTTGCTTGGAGTCGTTTTTACTCCTGCAGACGTACCTTCTTTGTATGGTTTGCATATTTTCTTTGCAAATTCAGTGTTTAACTGTGCTTTAGTAACACTAGGCATATATTCATATCTTTTTTATTCAAAAGGTCTTAAAAGTGTTACTTATACCCTTTTTTTGTGTTCAGCTATTGTTTTAGGATATATAGTCTTTCTTGAAATTGGTCCTGCTCCTTGGGAGTCTATTGATACTTTGACTATGCATGCAACATTTCAAAAAGTAACTGTGCTAAGTCTCGTGGGAACTTTATGGGTGATGTCTCGTGGAACAGATCTACTTGACAACAAAATTTAAGAGTCTATTTGGTACATGAATAGTCTTAATAATTGAACCTAAACTAGTAAATTTTTTTACGTTTTCAAGAGATAAAGCTTCTGAAACAACAAAATCCTCTGCTGAATCCTTAGGAACTTCAATATTTGCTCTAAGTTTACCATTAACTTGAACTGCAATAGTAACATTATCTAATTGAATTAAACTTTCATCATAAGAAGGCCATTCTTGATATGAAATAGAATCTTTATTGCCTAAAATTGACCAAAGCTCCTCTGCTAAATGTGGAACAAAAGGCGCAATGATTATCACTAATTCTTTAATGAGATTTTTTGATATTGAATCACATTTTTGCATATGATTACTATAGATCATTAGCTGTGATACGGCTGTATTAAAATGAAGATTCTCAATATCATCACCTAATTTTTTAATTGTTTGATGATGAATAAAAAGTGTTTCGTTGTCAGGTTTTATATCATCCTTGATCTTAGAGGACAAATTGCCTTCTTCATTAATAATTACTGACCATAATTTATTGATAAATCTGTAGCAACCTTGTAGACCTTTTGTACTCCAAGGCTTTGACTTATTAAGTGGGCCCATAAACATTTCATATAACCTCATTGAATCTGCACCATATTCATCTATTATTTCNTCAGGATTAATTACATTTCCTCTAGACTTACTCATTTTAGTACCGTCATCTCCAAGAATCATNCCTTGATTATATAGTTTTTTAAATGGTTCTTTAGTTGATACTAACCCTAANTCAAATAAAACATGNTGCCAAAANCTTGAATATAATAAATGAAGGACAGCATGTTCTTGACCACCTATATACAAATCTACTGGCATCCAATAATTTTCTTTCTCTTTTGACCATGCGTTGGATGTNTTATTTGGATCGGTAAATCGAAGAAAATACCAACAAGATCCAGCCCATTGAGGCATAGTATTTGTCTCTCTAAGACCAATAATATTACCTTTTGCATCTTTTACTTCAACCCAACTATTAATATTCGATAATGGGGACTTTCCATCATCTGAGGGTTTATAATTATCGACTTCTGGTAGTAAAACTGGCAATTCATTTTCATTTACAGTTTCAATATTTTCTTTTGTATGAATTATAGGAAATGGCTCTCCCCAGTATCTTTGCCTAGAAAATAACCAATCTCTTAGCTTATAATTTATGGTTGACTTACCAAATCCAGATTTTTCTATAAAGTTGATAGCTTTGATAATACCCTCTTCAACTGAGAGACCATCAAGAGATAAAGTATTATCATTTTTAGAGTTAATAATTTTAGCATTTCCTTTTGCTGTATAAGCAGCCTTTTTAACATTCCCTCCTTCAATAACTTCTAGAATTGGAAGATCATATTTATTAGCAAATTCCCAATCTCTTTCATCATGTCCAGGAACTGCCATAATTGCTCCAGTTCCATAGCTAATAAGTACATAATCAGCTATCCAAACTTCAATTTTTTCTTTACTAAAAGGATTTATTGCATAAGATCCGGTGAAAACACCAGTTTTATCCTTATTTACCTCAGTTCTATCAAAATCTGATTTCTTTTGAGTCTCTATAATATATTCATTTACCTCTTTCCTGCTCGATTCCGTGACAATTTTATCTACAAGAGGATGTTCTGGAGCTAGAACCATATATGTGGCACCAAATAAGGTGTCAGGCCTTGTTGTATAAACATCAATTTTTTCTTTAAAACCATCAATTTCAAAAGAAAGTTCTACTCCTTCAGATTTACCAATCCAATTTTTTTGTAATTCTTTAATATTTTCAGGCCAATCTAAATCATCAAGACCTTCTAAAAGAGACTCTGCGTAATCAGTAATTTTTAATATCCATTGCTTCATTGGTAGACGAATTACAGGATGTCCTCCAATATCAGATTTTCCATTCACTACTTCTTCGTTTGCTAAGACTGCTTTTAATTCTGGACACCAATTAACATTCACTTCTTCCTCGTAGGCTAAGCCTTTATTGTATAATTGAAGAAAAATCCATTGTGTCCATCGATAATATTCCGGATCTGTTGTGTTTATTTCTTTTGACCAGTCGTATGAAAAACCAAGCTTATTTATCTGATTTTTAAAGTTTTTGACATTTTCTTGCGTTGTTATCTTAGGATGAGTACCCGTTTTAATTGCATACTGCTCTGCTGGCAAGCCAAACGCATCCCAACCCATAGGATGAAGCACATTAAACCCTTTCATACGCTTGTATCGTGCTACTATATCAGTTGCAACATATCCTAAAGCGTGACCAACATGCAGTCCTGCACCAGATGGATAAGGAAACATATCAAGTACGTAATACTTTGGTTTAATACTTGATTCTTCTTCTGACTTGAAAGTTGAATTTTCAGACCAATATTTTTGCCACTTGGCTTCTATTGTTTTGTGACTATATCCCAAGACTAATAAAAGTTCTTTATCTGTTCAATCCAATCAATAATTATAGCATTTACATCAATTGGCCTGTCGTCAACACTTCCATAACCACTACTTTGTGACATAGAACTGTTACCAAAAGCATTAGTAGTTGGACCGCCGTATTCATCATCTGCTAGAACTTGGTTTGCTTGAAATTTAGCAATAACGCGCTTGGTTTTAGGATCTAGAAATTTTATAAAAGAAGACTTTGGATCAGCTGTGGAACCATAATAAGGATCGAAATTAAAATCTTCAAAGTTTATCTCAACTTCTAGATTTCCAACTTGATCTGGAGGAGTAATTTCAAAACCTAATTTTACTAACTCTGATTGAAGAGTTTGGATGTGTTCAACCATAAACGGGTCTTGTATATAGTCGTTAATAAATTCTTCAATTTTATTAGTTTCACTAAGTTTGACCTTTTTTCTTCTAAACTGACCATTTAAGTCAGCGGTAAAAATAATCAGTAATAAAGCACTAAATATGTAAACATTATTTGATAGTTTCATTTTTTCTCCCATTTAAATTGCACAACCGTCAATTCCACGTTTTTTATAATAATCTTGATGGTAATCTTCTGCATCATAAAAACTTTCGATAGGTTCCACTTCTGTTACCACACGAGATGTATATTCACCAGATTCGTTTAAATCGTTTATTTTAGACTCAATTATATCTTTCTCTCGTTATCGGAAAAATAAGCAGCAGATCTGTATTGCGTTCCGATATCTGGGCCTTGTCTATTCATTGTTGTTGGATCATGTAGCTTAAAAAAAACATCTACAAGTTCACTAAAACTTATTACAGATGGATTATATCTACTTCAACTGCCTCAGCGTGACCGGTTAAACCTGTACAAACTAATTCATAAGAAGGGTTTTTAACCTTTCCACCAGTATAGCCTACTGTAGTTGAGTTAACCCCATCTAACTGTTGAAATGTTGATTCAACACCCCAAAAACATCCAGCTGCGAACACAGCTTTTTTATTATCATTTGCCATAATTGTCCCCAAAAAACATAAATATACTATTAAAATTTTTTTCATCTTCATTTACATAAAAATAACATTATTAATTTAATTTAAAAATTGATTTATATAACATTTTATCCTCTTCATCAAAATAATTTATGATATTATAATAAAAAAAGCCTCCCAATTAAATTGAGAGGCTTTTGGTGGCTACCATAATAGACTCTTACCCTTAGTGTCTATTAAGTACATTTAAAATATTTTTGAGCTCATTTTTAATCTCTTTTAAAGCATTAACCTGAGAACTGGATATAGTTTCTACTGTTTCTACTTTATTAGATTTATTTTTTAACTCTTCAACTGCTCCTTTAATAGTAAACTTTTTATCATAAAGTAATTGTTTAATATCAAGTATTACTTCAATATCATGCTTTTTATAAGTTCTATTACCTGCCTTATTTTTTATGGGTTTTAATGAGGGAAATTCGGTTTCCCAATACCTTAATACATAAGGTTTAAGGTCAGTTATTTCACTTACCTCTTTAATACTATAATAGAGCTTTGATTTAGATTCAAGCATCACTTTAATAATATAAAAAAATTGTAATTAAAGCTATACTTTAATAATTAGATCGNACTTTTANACTTCTTTNGCTNCAACAAATTTCAAGTTGTGAGCTTGAGCTACTTCTTGATTTGTCAACTTTCCTTTAAATGTATTAAGAGCCATTATAAGGTTATTATCATTGAACATTCCATTTAATCCTGAATTGGCAAACTTTAATATAAATGGTCTAGTTGCTTCATTTAGAGCGTTTGTAGCAGTAAATGGAACTGCAGAAGGTATATTTTTAACACAATAATGAATTATATCGTCAACCAAATAGGTTGGTTTATCGTGCGTGGTTGGTTTAGAAGTTTCAAAGCATCCACCTTGGTCAACTGAAACATCTGATAAAATAGTCTTTGGTTCCATTAATTTAAGCATTTCTTTTGTTATCACTGTTGGCGGCTTACCTCCTGGTGTTAAAACGGCACCAACAATAATATCCACTGTCGGTAAAATACTTTCAATTACACTTTTTGAAGATTCTGCAATATTTACTGAAGGATAGGATTTTTTTATCTTTGACAAAGTATCACTATTTACATCTAATAAGGTTGTTTTAGCACCTAATCCTAAACTCATTTGCATAGCATTTATACCAACTATCCCTCCTCCAATTATTAAAACATTAGCTGGCTCAGCAGAAGATGTACCAGCAATAAGTTTGCCTTTTCCTCCATTACTTTTTTTCAGTAATTCAATTGCATCAAGTAACGATAATCTTCCAGCAATTTCACTCATTGGCTTTAGCATTGGGGTGGAATTATTAATAACAACTGTTTCGTAAGCTAAACCTGTAACATTACATTCAAGTAATTTTTCAGTAAGTTGTTTTGAAGAGCTTAAATGTAAATAAGTAAAAATTGTTTTATTTCGTAACATTTCTACTTCTTCCATGGATGGTTCTTTAACTTTGACAATTAATTCAGAACGATCAAAAACTTCAAAAGCTGTATCAACTATTGTACAACCGATTTCACGATATAAATCATCAGTATAACCACTTCCTAATCCAGCATTTTTTTCGACAAAGAGTTCATGAGAACCTTCAAGCAAAGCTTTTGCTGTCTCAGGATTAACAGATACACGATATTCTTGAGAAATTATTTCCTTAGGAATACCTATTTTCATTGTTTTCCCCTACTTTTCTGGTTTTTCTGTCAAAAGTTTTATGCTAAAGTTTAAACGACCCTGCTTATCAATTTCGAAAAGTTTTATTTTAACTTCGTCACCGACGCTTAGCACATCATCAACTTTGTTGACTCTTTCCCAAGCAATCTGAGAAATATGAACAAGTCCTTCTCTGCCAGGTGCAAATTCAACGAAGGCTCCAAAATCTAAAATTTTTGTTACCTTTCCGTCAAATACTGTTCCTACTTCAGGATCTTGAACAACAGCTTTTATCATTGATATAGCATTATCAAGTTTTTCTTTATCAGAAGCAGATACGCTTACAAGACCATCATCATCTATATTAATAACACAATCTGCTTTCTCTTGAAGAGCTTTAATATTCTTTCCTCCAGGACCAATTAATGCTCCAATCTTTTCCTTATCTATTGGGAAAGATTCAATTTGTGGAGCAAATGGTGATAAAGGATAAGGTTTATCAACTGCTTTATTCATTTCATCTAGGATGTGTAATCTACCTTTGTTTGCCTGTTCTAAAGCATTAGATAAAACATCCATTGATAAACCAGGAACTTTTAAATCTAATTGAATAGCACTGATTCCATCTTTGGTACCAGCAACTTTAAAGTCCATATCTCCATAAAAGTCCTCTGTACCTAAAATATCGCTTAAAACGGCATAATTTTCGCCATCTGTTATTAAACCCATGGCAATACCTGCAACATGCTCTTTTATTGGTACTCCGGCACACATTAAGGCCAATGAACCACCACAGACAGATGCCATTGATGATGAACCATTTGATTCTGTAATTTCTGATACAATTCTTACAGTATATGGAAACTCTTCATTACTTGGCAAAATAGGCTTTAAAGAACGTTCAGCTAAATGACCGTGACCAACTTCTCTTCTATTTGTAAAACCAATTCTTCCAACTTCTCCAACAGAATAAGGAGGAAAGTTATAATGCAGCATAAAAGATTTCTTAGAGTCCTCTCCCATAGAATCAATAATTTGTTCATCTCTGCTTGAACCTAAAGTTGTTGTAGCAATTGCCTGTGTTTCTCCTCGAGTAAATAAGACTGATCCATGCACTCTAGGTAGTAAAGAAGGAACAATTGTAATATCCCTGATATCCTCAGGACCTCTACCATCAACTCTAACTTTTTTATCAAGAACGGTTTTTCTAACAGCATTTTTAAACATAAGCTTCATATGAGCTTTAACTTCAGGAAGCAAAACTTCGTCTTCCTCGAATGGCTGAGATGCTTCCTTAACAATTTCATTGTATTTATCATCTCGTTCTTGTTTAGTTCCAATATCAAACAACTCATCAATTTTACTTGAGTATTCTTCGTTTAACTTGTTTTCAATTTCGTCTGAAAGAACTTTTGATTCAGTCATTTCATATGAATTATCAAAATGCTCAGAAAATTCCATTTGTAAATCAACAATATCATTAATTCCTTCTAATGCAACTTCTAAAGCTTCTAATATTGTTTTTTCTGGTACAAAATTAGATCCACCTTCAATCATACAAATTTTATCTTTTTTACCAGTAACCATAAGATCCAAATCTGAAGACTGCATTTGTTCAGCAGTAGGATTAAGGACATACTCTCCATCAATAAGTCCAATTTTTACTGAAGCAATTGGTCCATCAAATGGAACAGGTGATAATAATAAAGCTGCTGAAGCACCAATTGCAGCCATTACATCAGGTGTATTTTCATGGTCATAAGACATCGTTGTTAACATTAACTGAATCTCATGATAATATCCTTTTGGTATTAGAGGTCTTATAGGTCTATCTGTTAGTCGTGAAGTCAGTACTTCTGCGTCTGTCGGCTTTGCTTCACGCTTAAAAAATCCGCCAGGAATTTTACCCCCAGCATAATGTTTTTCCCTATATTCAACTTGTAAAGGAAGAAAATCTACTCCTTCCCTAGGTTCTGAAGAGCAACACACTGTTGCTAAAATAGATGTCTCTCCATAACTAATAAGTACTGAACCTCCTGCTTGTCTAGCAATTTGTCCAGATTCAATTTTGAGCGGTCTTCCCGCTATATTTTTTTCAACTTTGATCATTTTTTTACATTCCTCTTATTGATAGTTTTTTAATTAAGTCTTCATAACTATCTAGTTTAGTTTTTCTTAAATACTTCAATAGCTTTTTTCTTTGTGAAACTAGCTTAACTAAACCATGTTTTGAATGAACGTCTTTTTTGTGAACTTTAACATGCTCTGTTAATGACCTTATGCGGTCAGTTAAAAACGCAATTTGCGCTTCACTACTACCTACATCTTTTACATCAAGACCAGCGTCTTTCAGTAAGGAACTTGTTTCTTTACTATATTTCATATTTCTCCTTAAAAGTATCTATTAATTTAATACATACTTTTTTATCATTTTCAATTTGTTTNATAAGNAANTCTTTNCTATCAAACTTTTTTTCATNACGAATTTTATCTAAAAATTCGACATATATGTTTTTATCATATAAGCTGCCAAATTTATCAGATAATATGTGAACTTCCATAACAAATTTTTTTTCATTAAAAGTTGGTCTAATACCCGCATTACACATACCAAAATACTTTTTGTCGTCGATAAGTACTCTTGTTAAATAAACACCAACACCAGGAACAAGCTGTTTATTAAAATTAGGTATAAAGTTTGCTGTAGGATATTTCATACTTTTTCCTCTTTGTGAACCTTTAACAACAGTTGCTTCAAACCCATAAAAATTACCCAATAATTTTTGAACATCTTGAAGCCTNCCATCCATAATCAGTTTTCTAATAATACTACTTGATACAAGTTGATTATCTATTTTTCTCATTTCTGGATGATGGAGCTCAATATTATTATTTTTACAAAAATCTATTAAAAAATTAAAATCTCCTTCTTTATTGTGGCCAAAATAATGGTTGGTACCAACTGAAATTAACTGAGGATTAAACAGTTTTTTTATAATATTATCAGCAAATGATTCAGCAGACATTTTAGAAAATTCTTTTGAAAATGGAATTACTAAAACCTTGTCAATACCTACTTTTTTGAAAGAATCTAATCTAGACTCAATGCTTTGAAGGTTGATCGATATATCATTGTTAAAAAGTACATAAACGGGATTAGGAAAAAATGTAATAATACATGATGGTATACCTCTTTTTTTTCCTTCCTTTACCAAGTATTTTAAAACGTCTTGATGTCCTTTATGTACTCCATCATAATTACCGACTGTAATAACAGAACTTTCTAGTTTTTTAAACTTTTCTATAGATTTAATTATTTCCATTCGTTTTTAAACCTATCTATTGAAAGAGAATTATCTATATGGTGTTCACCAACAGACAATCTTGTTAATTTAGTTAAGTGACCTACAGTATTAAGTTTTTTTGCTATATCCTCCGCTAGAACTCGTATATATGTACCAGAGGTACATGTAACAATAATTTTTAAAGAATTACTAGAAAGTGGTTCAATTGATAAGCTTTTAATAGTAACTAATTTGGGATTAGTTTTTATTTCCATATTTTTTCTGGCAAGCTTATACAATCTTACACCATTTATTTTTCTAGCTGAAAACATTGGAGTTCTCTGAAGTTGTTCACCTAAAAAACTATCTTCACATTTTTTAAGTTGAGCACTAGTTATTTTAGGAATATCTTTTTCTTCAATTACTTTACCTGTCAAATCCATAGAATCAGTTTTCTTTCCAAGATTTAATATGCCTTCATATGTCTTGTCAAATTGAATAATATCTGAAAGCAATTTTGTTGATTTTCCAATACCTANCACTAATACACCATCTGCAAATGGATCTAATGTACCTGAATGACCAACTTTTTGATTAGTGATTTTTTTTACTTGATTGACAACAGAAAAAGACGAACAATCATTTGGTTTGTAAATATTATAAATCATTAATCTATCTTTTTTATTAGTTTATCAATCTTTTCAAACTGTTCAAATGAATCATCATAAAAAAANTTTAAAGTAGGAGTTGAGCGTAAATTCAAACTTAGAGATAGATTTTTACGAAAAANNGGAACAAGATTATTTATTTCTTCATTAATTTTTTCAAGGTTCATTTTTGGATTTATAACACTGTAATATAAGTTTGCATGCTTTAAATCTGAAGTCATCTTNACACTAGAAAAAGTTATGAAGCCATATTTTCTAAGATCAAGATCGCGAGATATGATTTCATTAATCGTTTTTAATACTTGCTGAGATACTCTTTCAGCTCTTGAAAATGGTTTATTGTTCAACTGTCTGCTAATGTTCTCTTAATTTCATTAATTTTGAAAGCAACAATTCTATCACCTTCAAAGAATTTTTTGACGCCCTCAATGGCAATACCGCATTCTAGTCCTGATTCAACAGTATTAACATCGTCTTTAAATCTTTTTAAAGAGGTAATACTTCCTTTGGAAATTAGCTCTTCTTCTTCTCTTATTANTCTTACATGACTATCTCGAGTAATTTTTCCAGATTCTACTTGTGAACCAGCAATAAAGCCTATTTTTGGAATCTTAAATGACTCTTTAACAACAGCTACTCCAATTATTTCTTCAACAAGATCAGGCTTCAATAGACCTTCTACTGCTAATTTAATATCTTCAACAACTTGGTAAATAATGTTATAAGCTCTTATTTCAACATTATTTTGATTAGCTAAAAGTTTTGAATTTGAAGGTATTTGAACACCAAAACCTATAACAACTGCATTTGATGCTTGAGCTAATAATACATCGGATTCTGAAACGTTTCCAACACCTTTATGGACAATATCTACACCAACCTCTTCATTATTTATCTTTTCAATACTCTGAATAAGTGCTTCAATTGATCCATCTGAATCAGCTTTTATAATAATATTTAAGTTGTTGATATCACCTTCTTTGATTTGAGCTGAAATTGTATCTAAAGAAGTCTTTTGAACCATTTGTAAATCTATTTCTCGTTTAATTCTTTGTCTCTCATTTGCTATCTTTTTTAAATCTGATTCATTAGACACCTCTGCAAAAATATCTCCAGATTGAGGAACTTGATCAAAACCTAAAATTTGTACAGCATCAGATGGTTTTGCTTCTTTAATTCTCTCATTTTTTTCATTCATAATTGCTCTAACTTTACCAGGAAAATTATTACATATAAACGGTGTACCTATTTTTAGTGTACCTTTTTGAATTAACACTGTTGCAACTGGACCAAGACCTTTGTCTAGCCTTGAATCAATTACAACTCCTTTACATTCTATTTCAACATTGGCTTTCAAGTCTAAAACTTCAGACTCAAGAAGAATTGCTTCCATTAAATCATCTATTCCCTCTCCAGTTATTGCTGAGGTATTAACAGATTGAATTTTTCCACCCCATTCTTCAACTAATACATTTTTTTCGGATAATTCTCTTTTAACGATATCTGCATTAGCACCTTGTTTATCAATTTTATTTATTGCAACGATTATTGGTACTTCAGCTGCTTGAGCATGGTTTATAGCTTCAATAGTTTGAGGCATTACACTGTCATCAGCAGCGACCACAAGAATAACGATGTCTGTTGACTGAGCACCTCTAGCTCTCATTGCTGTAAATGCTTCATGACCCGGTGTATCTAAAAAAGTAATTTTATTATCATTATGTAAAACTTGATAAGCTCCAACTCTTTGAGTTATACCTCCAGATTCACCTGCAGCAACCTTGGTTTCTCTAATATAATCTAAAATAGATGTTTTACCGTGATCAACATGTCCCATAATTGTTACTACAGGAGCTCTTTTAGATGCATTTGAAAGCTCTTCTTCTGAATGAGTAGTGACAAATAAATCATCAACAACTTCTTCATATTTTTTTAATTCAACATCGTATTCACCAGCAATTAGCTCAATAACATCCCATTCTAAACGTTGGTTTACCGTTGCTAAAATTCCTATTTGTAAACATTTACTTATTACTTCACTGGTTGTAACATCTAAAACTTTAGCTATTTCATCAATACTTGCATATTCAGCTAATTCAATTACTCTTTTTTCGTCAGCTGATATATCTTTAGAATCTTTTTTTGTTTTTTTATAAGACTTCTTTTTTGGACCTGAATCCATTGAAGCCAATGTTTTCTTTAATCTTTTAACGGCTGAACTATCTTTTTTGAGCTCTTCTTTATCTTTACGAGCCATTTTTTTATCTTCTTGATTCTCAGGCTGCCTCAAGGAAATCTTTCTTAGTTTCTTTTTAGGTTCTGCTACAACCGGTTTCTTTTCTTTTGAAGAGGTATCTTTCTTTTCAACTTTTTCAACATTCTTTTCTGTCTTTTTGGCACCACTTTTACGTTGATCCTCTAAAGACATAATTTTGAATTTTTTGACAGATTTAGTCTTCATGACTACTTTTGAATCATGAATTTCTTTCCTGACTTGTTCTTTTCTATCTCGTTCAGCTGACTGTCTATCTTTAGCAAACTCTGTGTATACTAATTGTTGTGTTTTTCCATCTATTGGAGACATGTGACTAGAAACAGAGATATCTTTTGATTTTAGAAAATCAAGTATATCGTTATGCGATATATTAAGTTCTTTAGCTAACTGAAATATTCTTATTGAATCAGTCATTTTTTATTNTTCCTTATCATCCTCAATATTTTCTGAGTCGTTTTTAACTGATTTTTCATCATTTTCTTCTTCTTNANCAGTTGTCACATCCTCAACTTCTTCTTCANTTGATTCTTCAATGTTTTCTTCAGTTTCATTNTCTTCAGCTTCATTTGCTTTTTCCTCAATAGCTACTTCTATGTCTGCGGTTATTGCATCAATATCTACAACCTCTTCTTCCTTTTCAGTATTGTGAGTTGTGTTTATGAAGTTGTTAACCGCATCACTTATTGAATCAATATCTTCTTGCGATAAATCTAAATCGTTAGTTAAAACTGATTTTTGAGCACCCAAATAATCTGCAACAGATACAATATCTAGATTATTGAGCTTCTTTGATATATTTTTCTTGATACCATCTAAAGACTCTAAAGTAGTTTTTTGATTAATTAGCAATTCATCATATTCTGATTTGGTGTAAGCATCAATAGTAAAACCTGTTAGTTTCGAAGCTAAATTTATGTTAACTCCACTTCTTCCAACTGCGTTTTCCAAACCACCCTCTTCAAATATTGCTACACAATATTTTCTGTCATCATCTATATATAAATCAATAGGTTTTGCTGGTGATAATGCTCGGGTAATAAAAACTTCAGATTTCTCAGTAAAGTTTACAATATCAATCTTTTCATTATTTAATTCTCGAACTACAGATTGAATTCTGCTTCCTCTCATCCCTACACAAGCACCTACAGCATCAATTCTCTTATCTACAGAATGAACAATAATTTTACTTCTTTCTCCAGGTTTTCTTGCAATACCTTTAATTTCAATTATACCATCTTCAATTTCTGGCACTTCCATTTCAAATAGCTTATATAAAAATAAATCATCACTTCTTGAAATAAGAATGTCAGGACCTTTTGGAGTAACTTCAACGGATTTTACCAATGCTCTGATAGTATCTCCTCTGCGAAAACGCTCAGAATAAATTTGTTCATTTCTAGGCATTCTCAATTCTGTTTGTTCTATATTTACAAAGGTATTTTCTCTGTGAACTTGATGAACTGTTCCAATTATTACCTCACCAATTCTTTGAACATAGTCTTCATAAATATATTGCTGCTGAACTTCTCTAGTTCTTTTATTTAAAAACTGTCTAGCATTAGCTACTAGCCTTCTTCCAAACCTTGCTGGATCAATAACTTCAACAAATGTATCTCCTAATTTTAACTCACCTGCTAAATCAGGCTCTAATTCAATAGCCCTTTCTAGAGTGATATCAAAATGATCATCATCAACCTCTTCAACAATTGTTTTTTCGACATAAATTTCAATTTCACCTTTGTCAAGATTTACAATAACACTACAATTGTCAGATTCACCAGTTTCTTTTTCAATTATAAATAAAAATAACTGTTCAATAATTGTACCAAGCTCTGAACGTTCAATATTCTTTTCACGAGCTAATTCAATAAAAATTTCAATTAAATCTCTATTAATCATAATATTCCTTCAATTTTTTTATTATAACAAAAATGGGCCGTAGCCCATTAAAATTCATCGAAATATATTATATTATATTGGTTATTACAAGGAACTTAGTTCAAACTCAATGCATACCCATAAATCTCTTCAAAGAACTCATTATATACAGCAATATCTTTATCAATTTCATCTAAGACTTGTAAAGCTCGTTCTTTTTCATTGTTTTTTATGAGTTTTTCAGCTTTTGTTATCATAATTAATTTTCTCTCAGATGAAGACAAAGCATTGTTAAATGCGTCATCAAAGTGTTTTAATGCTTTATTAACATCTTTTTCAAGCTTTCCTAGCATCATGTATGCNTCCTTCTTTAAAGGTGCATATTTGAGCTTTTTAACACTCTCAGAAATATATAATTTAGCTTTATCATTATTACCGTTTAAAAATGCAGTTCTTCCAAGATAAAATTTGGCTTGATGAGATGCGCTAGTACCTGGAAAATTTTCTACTATTTCTTCTAACTGCAAGATAGCATTATCAAAGTCCCCACGTTCAAAATAAACCATTGCATTTCCAAGTGCAGAATCTGAAGGAGTTGCTTCTTGATCTCCAGATATAGAAAATGCCTGGAAAGTAACAAAAAAGACAATTGCAAACAAAAANAGAGGATTTAATACAACTTTATCAAAGGAATTATAGTCCTTCCTTTCTTTATAAGAAACCTTAATTGGNGTTTTNACAAATTCTATTATTTTGTCCATCATAAGTTTATTTCCAGTAATTAAATAATTTATAAAGTTTAGGTCTAAATTTAGTAGATAATTTCGCACTTGTAACCTTTTTATTTACATCTTTTATTAAAATTTTTCTTTTTTCAAATTCTAAATTTTTAAAGCTTTTACAGTCATAAGAGCAACAGTTTTCAAACTTTTTTGCGCATTTATCACATTGAATAAATAAAATGTGACATGAATCATTGTGACAATTTTTATGATTGTCACTTGATTGATCACATTGGTGGCATCTTGAAATGATATCTTCAGTTACTCTTTCACCCAAACGATCATCAAATACAAAATTTTTTCCTATAAAAAGTGATTCAATTTTACTTTCTTTGATATCGTGTGCATATTGAATGATACCTCCATCAAGTTGATACACACTTTTATACCCCTTCTTAATAAGATAAGAGCTTGCTTTTTCACATCTAATTCCACCGGTACAATAAAGATGAATTTTTTTATCTTTATGTTTTTGTAACATGTTATCTACTTTTGGTAACAATTCTTGTGAAAAATGAGCATCAGGGACTATTGCATTCCTAAATTTACCAACTTCGCTTTCATAATAATTTCTCATATCTACTATAACTGAGTTACTTTCTTGAATTGAATGATGAAAATCTATTGGCTTTAAATGCTTTCCTACTCTATTCATATCAAATTCTTTATCTGATAATTTGTAAGCGACTATTTCATCTTTTAACAAAATTTTTAATTTGATAAAAGAATGGCCATCTTTGATAGCATATTTAAATTTGACATCTTCGAAAAAATCAAAATTTGATATAAATTTCTCAAATTCATCAATGTTATGCTCAGGTATACTTATTTGGGCATTTATTCCTTCTTTAGCTAGGTATATTCTGCCAAAAACTTTCAATTCACTTAAATGTTTGTAAAGAATATTCCTTAATGCTTTGCGATTTTCAATTTTAATATATTTATAAAAGGAACAGGTTTTTCTAGAAAAACATTCATTATTTAAGTCTTTTTTCAACTCAATTATTGATTTTTTATTGAACATTTNGAATGTTAATGCAAAAAGAGCCTATTAACAATAGATAATAGGCTCTTTGACTGTCTGTATTTTTATTTAGTTGGAAGAAGTACTTAAATCACGTCTAAGTTTAAGAACTTGATTTTGTGTCCACATCCATGCACCACTAAAACTCATTTCTGGTTTATTTTCGGACATTTTGTTAACTACGTTTGCTCTTAGAGCAAAATCTGGAGCTAACATTTCAGATCTAGTTTTGTGAGGTGTTGCATACATCATAACATTCATATTTCCACCTGATGCTTTTGTCATTACCCACCATGTTCTCTCATAACCGGTTTCTTCAGAAGCAGCTTTAAAATCTTCAAAAATTTCTAAAGCCTTTGATCTGTCACCTGTTGGCATTCCATAATAGAAAACTGAAACAAAATCAAATTGCTCCTCTGGATCAAGTTTATCAAGATTTACACTTAAATCTTCTTCTAAAATCCAAAACTCCATTCCACCATAAAGATTTGTTAAATCATTTAACTTATCTCCAGGTAAGGTTGCATGATTATTTAGAGCATCCAAAACATCCTCTACCTTTGAATGTGGGACTGGCCAGTTTGCAGGTACTCTATAAAAATCTCCTGAACTAGGTCCAGATACTATTTGCCATGTATTAAGTGCATTTAAATCACTGGTATGTACTTTATTATGTTTTTTAAGAGCAGTTTCAAATTGTTTTCCTGTAACTCCATCTTTCGGCCCAATTAATGATTGCATATGATACAATGGTTCCTGAGCAAAAGTAAACGAAAGTACAACAGCTAATGCTATGATTATTTTTTTCATTTAAATCCCCTTTTATTTAGTTAAAAAAAAGAGCCTAATAAATAGGCTCTTGTAAAAAATTAATTACTTAAATCAGGTCTATGCACTGAAACTTGACTTAAGCCATTCCATGCGCTTTGACCCCAAGTTGATTCCCAATCTGGCATTCTTTTTGAGAGCTCACCCAATAAAGCAAAAAATGCAGATTGATCTAAAGCTTCAGAAAGAGTATCATGACCAGAAACAAAGATATATTCATTGAAAGGTCCACCAGTATTTGACACCATGCATACAAAATGTTCAGTTGAACCTAATTCGTTCCTTATTTCATTAGCCATTTTAAAAATTGATTCAGCTTTTGATTGTCCACCTTGTCTAATATTCCACTTACTCTGTCTAAGATACTTCCACGATTTTACCTGCGGATTATAACTTAAATCAGGTCTTAAAGTATAAAAGACAGTACCATTCCTTCCATCAACCATACTTTCATTAAACTTATCGTAAGGTACAGGAGCATGATTCTCCCATTCATTAAAAATAGCATCAATTTTATCAGCTGATACAAAAATAGATTTAGGCATTCTTATGTAGTCTCCTGCATCTGGACCATTTACAATTTGGTAAGTTGTTGCGGCTCCAAGGTCGGTAGCATGTGCTTTATTATGCTGAATCATTGCCTTTTCAAAATCTTTAATTTTTACACCATCCTTAACACCTATTTGTATTTGCATGTTGTAGGTTTGTCCAAAGGCAAAAGCAGAAAAAATGAATACTAATAATATTTTTTTCATCGAAATCCCCTTCATTAATTAATAACTAAATATTTTATGAATTATTTTATAAAGTTGTTACAAAAAGTTATCTTGAAGCTTTAGCAATCTCTTCAAAGTTGACTTTGTTGTAAAAAAATTTCTTTATTTCCATGAAATTTGAACCATAATTTTCATACCAATCCTTATGAAGAGCCAGCTCTTTTAAAGTCGGGCCTGTAACATTGAACTCAACAGAATAATCATCGCTTATCTTTCCAGGTAGAGCAATATTTCTGGCGTAATGAAAATTATCAATCAAATTAATATGTGGTAATAAATCTATAAAAGTAGATAAACCAGTTCTTTGATTTATTATTTTGGCATTTATTGATAAATACGGCACAAAACCTCCTGCTGGCGTTCCTTCAGGAATGTTTTTTTCATCCCAATTTACCCTTGCTTCGATGTGAATATTTGATTGATTTTCCTTTAAATGCATTTCCGTTGGCATTATATGATCTTTAATTGCCCCTTCAAAAATAAAAATAATACCAGGCTCAATCCTTTCTTCTCCAATAACAAGTTCTTGTGAAAATCCGAAATTAAATAACAGTAAAAGTATAAAGTATTGAATTGTTTTTAGCATTTTTTCCCCAATCATAAATGAAACTTCTGACCAAATTTAGTAATGTTAAAACCTTTTTTTAAAATATTTTTATGTTCTAACGAATTTTGCTTTAATGCGGGATTAGTGTGATTTAAATGAATGAAAAATACTTTATTTTTATCCTTTTCAATAAGTTCCATAGTTTCAACAATAAAAGGATGTGGAATTTTAGACATATCTCTTCCAGGCAACTCATTTATATTATAAAAAGTTCCATCTAACAAATTATAATCATTTTTTTGAACTACATCTCTAATATCATAAGACCATTTTGACCATTTATCAATATCAGGAATAAAAATTAGAGATTTCTTGCTTTTAATTTGATAACCTACAGTTTCAGAAAACTCATCTCTGTGAGGCACCAAAATAGGTTTAATAAATAAATTTGTTGATAAAGAAATAAACTGCTCATTACTTAATTCTTTCAAAGCAATATTTTTCAATTCAACTAATTGGCTCCATGGACCATTTGATTCTATAAATTTTTTCATTTTCTTCATTACAAATACTGGTACATTTTTTGAGCCCATTACTTCCCTGCCTAGATGTAGTAGGCCAGTATAATGTCCCATATGAGCATGAGTGATAAATATTCCGGCTAAAGAGAAACCGGTTTTCTTTTCAAGAAAATCTAATTGTTCAGGAAAATCAGGAGTCGCATCAATTATCCAAAACTTCTTATCTTTTGGATTAACTATGGCAATACTTGATACTTTTTTATGAAGAAATCTATTGTCCCATAATTCTTCACAACAATCTTTTTTACACGCTGCATGTGGAGATCCTCCGTCCTGAGCAGTACCTAAAACAATTATATAAGGATGATCGTTTGCGTATAAAGAACCAAAGAAAACAAATAAAATAAATACCTTTAAAAGGAATTTATCCAAATAGTTGACCTTCTTCATTAGTTGCTTGCTTTGGAAGAGATTTACTATCATACATTGCATTAATTTCTTCCTTATGCTTATCTGCAACAACTTTTCTTTTAATTGACATTTTAGGAGTCAATTCTCCATTATCAACAGTCCATTCATCTGCAATTAGTGTAAATTTCCTTACAGATTCATATCTTGAAAAGTTAGTCATTGTATTTTTAACTATTGCATCAAAGTGTTCGTAGGTTTGGTCGTGATCACATAAAGACTTATAGTCTAAGCTTGCTAGTCCCTGCTCTTCAGCCCAAGCCATAAGATTTTCTTTATTTGGAACTATAAGTGCGCTTATAAAGTTTCTATCGTCTCCAATTACACTACATTGCTCAATATACTTGTTTGAAGTTAATGAAACTTCCATTGGTTGAGGTGCTACATTTTTTCCACCTGAAGTAACTATTAAGCTCTTTTTTCTATCAGTTATTCGCAGCAAACCATCTTCATCAAATACTCCAATATCACCAGAGTGAAACCATCCATCTATAATTGCTTCTTTTGTGGCTTCTTCATTTTTGTAATATCCTTGCATTACGCAATGACCCCTGCAAATAATTTCTCCATCTTCTGCAATTTTTACCTCAACTCCTGGAATAGGTTTTCCGACTGTTCCAAATTTAAAAAAGTCTGGATCTCCTAAAGTCATTACTGGACTAGTTTCAGTTAAACCATATCCCTCAATGATTGATATTCCTATTCCACAAAAGAATGAACCAACTTCTTTTGATAAAGCTGATCCACCTGACGAACAGGCTCTTACTTTTCCACCAAGAGCTGCTCTAAATTTATTTAAAACTAATTTATCTGCAATTTTATACTTTAAACCTAAAATAAAAGGAAGACTTTTATTTGCTTGTCTAAAAGGTACTGTTTCAAGTCCCACTGAAATTGACCATTCTGCTAGCTTCTTTTTAACACCAGTCATACTTGATACTGTATCCATAATTTTTGCGTGTATTTTTTCGAAAATTCTCGGTACAGCTGTTAAAAAGGTTGGTCTAACTTCTCTAATATTTTCAAAAAGTATCTCAGGTGTAAAATTCATTTCTGCATAGTAAATTTGTGTACCTTGACTAAAAATTGAATAATGTCCACCTACTCTTTCAAAACTATGACTTATTGGTAGAAATGAAACAAATCTTTCAATTCCGTCTTTAGGTTTCAATTCAGGATTAAAATCCATAGCTTTCTTCAATAACCCATCAATTGACAATAAATTATTACAAATATTTGAGTGATTTAGCATAACGCCTTTTGGATTACCGGTTGTACCGCTAGTATAAATTAAAGTCAATAAATCGTCTTCTTTAACAGTTTTAGATAAAGATCTAATGTCATGTTGATTTTCTTTCATTTTAAATACATCAGCAAACTTAACAACATGTTCTTTATCTCCAGAATAACCATCATCCATAATGATTATTGTATGTAATAATGAACTAGCATCATTAATTAATGAATAAACCTTATCTAATTGGATTTCGTCTTGCACTATTGCGACTTTACTTTCTGAGTGTGCAACGACATATTGTGATTGAGTTGGAATTAATGTAGGATATACTGGTACAGATACTGCTCTAATATGTGCAATAGCATAATCGGATATTGCCCATTTTCTAGAATTTGCACCTATTATTGCTACCTTGTCTAGATCATTAATTCCAAGATTTTTTAAACCATTTGCAAAGTCTTCAACTTGCATCTGCAAGTCTTTTAGCTCTATTCCTTCCCAACCATTCTCAGTTTTGGTAAAAAAAGTTTTAAGATTAGGTTTTTCGCTAACTAATAATTGAAACATCTCTGGTACTGTTTTAAATGACACTTTTATCTCCTTTGAAGTATTTGGTTATTGACAAACTACATACTTTATCTGAAATTTGTCAACATCTTTGCCGGGGTGGCGGAATTGGTAGACGCGCTGGTCTCAAACACCAGTGAGAGCAATCTCATGTCGGTTCGAGCCCGACCCTCGGTACAAAAAAAAGGGCTAAAAATTAGCCCTTTTTTTAAACTACAAATAAATTATTCTTCTTCCTCTGGAGGAAATACTTCGGTATTAAGCTTTTTAAGTTGTTTCTTAATATCAGAAAGATCTCTTCTTGTTCTACGCTTTTCAGAATCAAAATTATCTTCTAATCCTTCTAAATCACGTTGAACATTTTTAATTCTTTTTGATAAATCTCTATCTACTCTTTTGATTTCATAAGCAAGATCATCAATTAAGCTACCTAGAGAATCTGCTTTAGCATAAATCAATTTAGTATTTGCAAGAATCATATCTTGACCTTTTTTAATCTCTTTACCTTGACCTATGTTTTCAAGTTCAACAGCTTTTACTCTTTGTTTAAACTCTTTGTTAACCATATCTACATGCTCAGCTTGTTCTGATCTTAGTTGTGACATCTCATCCATTGCAGAACCATACTGGACTAGTGAAAAACCTACAGCTAATGCTAAGGCTAAAACTACTACACTTAAAATCTTTTCTGTATTAGATAACATAATTTAAATACCTCAATTGTTTTTATTAAGTCCACCGAAACTAATCAATGAAAATTCAATATGAAAACATTTTTTTTTAATTTGGGACATTTCCGATTCTTTTCAATCTTGGAAGATAACTTTCTAAATCTATTGAAAACCAAGTTATGATAGGTTGACCAAGGATATGGTTTTCAGGTACAAAACCCCAATACCTAGAATCTTCACTATTATCTCTATTGTCACCCATCATCCAAAAATAATTTTGTTTTAATTCATAACTATTAACTTCTGTGATTGGTTTATTATTGATAAATAAATATTTCAAATACTCTTTTTTCATAACCGACATCCATGGATTAATCAATTTAGCTTTAGGACTTGGTGCGTAATTATTAAAAACATTTCTATTAGCTGTTCTTCTGAATAAATCGTAAGGATCTTCATTTGTAAATGTTAGGGTTTGATCATTGAAACGTAGTTCAACAATATTTTTTTCAAAAATCAAAATTGGTAAAATAAATTCCCAATTCATTTCTTCGTTAATTTCTACAATATCTCCTTTTTTAGGAATTCTGATTTCAGGAATATTATCTTTATTACCATTTTTTAAAAAAATATTTTGATCTTGGAATGATGTGTCAAATCCTTCAGTCGACAAAAATTGTCCTCCCTCTGGTAATAAGTATTCTTGATTATTTACATAAACTTTTCTGTTTAGTATAGATAATGTATCTCCGGGTAATCCTATACATCTTTTTACGTATTTATATACATTATCTCTAGGATATTCAAAAACAACAACATCTCCTCTTTCAACTTTTTTAAACGCAGGTAATCTGTATTCAGGTAAAAAGGTTGGAACGCTTATTGCTGAAAATGGAATCCATATTTTTTCCGGAATTTTCATACCATATATATAACGGCTTCCAACGAGCATGTCCCCTCTTAATATATTTTTTTCCATACTGCTTGTTGGAACAATATATAGTTCTACTACTGTTTCTTTTAGAAAAAGAACAACTAGTATTAAAAAAAATAGTGACTTTATTTCTTTAATAATTTTTTTCATAGCATTAACGAAATTGGTTTAAATGTCTTTCTATGTATTTCTGTAAATGAGTGTTTATTCAATGCTTGTAAATGTTTTTTAGTTCCATATCCACTATTAGATAAAAAATCATACTCAGGATAAATATAATGAAAGGATCTCATAATTTCATCTCTTGTTACTTTGGCTATGATTGAAGCAGCCATAATATTGTCAAACTTTTGGTCGCCCTTTATAATTCCTTCATTTTTAATAGGTATATCTAGACTGAATCCATCAATAAGAATTTTATTGGGTTTTATTTCAAGACCATTTATAGCTTCTATCATAGCTTGTTCAGTTGCAACTTTAATGTTGTGTTCATCAATGAAATCATTCCATTTTATACCAATTGATATAGATTCAGATGATTCCATAATAATTGGATAAAGTTTTTCTCTAACTTTTTTGGAAATTTTTTTAGAATCATTTAACAATTCAATCTTTTCATTCAGAATTACTGCCGCCGCAACGACTGGGCCAGCCAAAGCCCCTCTACCAACCTCATCAACACCTGCAATTATCATGATTAAAAATTAAACAAAAAAAATTAATGTACATCTTTTAAAAAAATATATTAATATGTTGTTATGTCTAAACAAAAGTATGCTTTAATAGTATTTTCAATCATTGCTGTTTTATTACTGTCACCTGGTATAGGTGTTGATTTTTACGATAAAGTTTGGTCATTTCCAGGTAATTTCTTTTCCGACGACTTTAAAAACAACTTTCCTTTAACAAGTATTCCACTAATGGTTTTTGCTTTACTTGGTACAGGTGTTTACATGACATTTAAATTAGGTTTTCCTCAACTTAAACATGTTTTACACGGTATAAAGGTTACTAGAGGTGATTATGATGATGTTGAGGATGAAGGTGATTTAAATCACTTTAAAGCTTTATCTACAGCCTTAGCTGCAACTGTTGGAATTGGAAATATCGCTGGTGTAGCTATAGCAATCTACTATGGAGGTCCAGGAGCATTATTTTGGATGTGGATAACAGCATTTTTTGGTACAGCACTCAAATATTCAGAATGTACGCTAGCCCTTAAATACAGGGAAACAGACAAGTTTGGAAATACTGCAGGTGGACCCATGTATACAATTGAAAATGGTTTAGGCCCAAAATGGAGATGGTTAGCTGTAACTTTTGCATCTTTTGCAGTTATTTGTTCTTTTTTTACTGGAAATGCAATTCAAGCATTTACCTTAACAGATCAACT
>JGI24820J26691_1000076_pt1 | contig 23797 bp, 19 predicted proteins | sample METZYME_5_50m_FD_26691 | JGI IMG/M metagenome (IMG submission 26691) | reverse complement strand
TCTGTTGTTAATTCAACTTTTTTTTTTTGCTCCACCTCTAATGGCTGGGTACTTGAACCGACATCTGGTTTATCAGCCAGATACACCAAGCGTATGATGAGCATCTCTAAGGCAGAGAACGGCGAAAACGAACTCTGAACCTCCTCAATCCCCTTCAACAACATTTGCCATGCGCGGCCCAATTGCACCATAGGGGCTTTTTGAGCTAGATCAAAACTGTTCTGCTTTTCCGACTCAGATAGGTTTAGCTCCATGTGGTCAGGCTGCACCTTACATTTTGTCACTAAATGGACAACTTCTAATAAATCCTGAACAATTGATAGAGGATCAATTCCATCCCGGTTCATCTTTTCTAGGCGATTAAGCGCCGTTTTAAGATCACCCGACATAGTTTCCTCAAATAAATCGAGTATATTTGCTCTATCACTACTTCCAAGCATACCCTGAACGACTTCCGTGGTAATCTCACCGACTGACAAAGCCATACTTTGATCTAGAAGGGATAGGCCATCTCGAGCTGAACCGTCGGCGGCCCGACCTAAGGCATAGAGAGCATCCTTTTCTATGGTAACATTCTCTTTTTGACATACGGTGGCAAACAACGTTGCCAGGTCTTCCATTCCCAATCGCTTCAGATCAAATCTCTGACATCTCGAAAGAACTGTAACAGGCACCTTCCTGATCTCTGTTGTAGCAAAGATAAATTTTACATTTTCGGGAGGTTCCTCCAATGTCTTGAGTAGCGCGTTAAATGCGTTTCGCGACAGCATGTGAACTTCATCAATTATGTAAACCCTGTTTCTTGCTGTAACCGGTTTGTATCGAACCCCATCTAAAATTTCTCTTATATCATCAACACCCGTCCGACTTGCTGCATCCATTTCCATAACATCAACGTGGCGGTCTTCCATGATGGCAGTACAATTTACGCAAACTCCACATGGATCAATAGTTGCACCGCCCTTGCCGTCGGCGCCGATACAATTGATACCCTTCGCTATAATTCGGGCCGTCGTTGTCTTTCCGACACCTCGCACACCCGTAAGGATAAATGCGTGCGCTAGTCTACCCTGACTAAAAGCATTACTAAGCGTTCTTACTAAGACATCTTGTCCTATAAGATCTTTGAAATTCTGGGGTCGGTACTTTCGTGCTAGTACCCTATACTCCATCGCGTTAACATTGCCTTCGCTGTATAAAACCAAATAAACTCACATACCATGGGCGGAGGACCGAAGCCGACCCAAACGATACTCGTTACGGCTGCTTCCTTCCGGACCTGACCGGGTTGGCGATACGCTTGTCCGTTCCGGACCTCCAGATATAGGTATATCGGTATTAAGCACAACGGTGCAAGCATATGTTTTTACAAACGACATACGCTAAACCGTTTTTCGTGAGATCATCGTCGGTTTACAATAGGTCGTGACATTTAAAAATAATGATTAATGTCATCATCCTTGTTTAAAGTGGGAACCAGTACAAAGACGTTCCGTCGCACGCGGCCAGCAGTTTTTATGTCGTGAAGACTTCTACATCTAATACAATTCACTGAAAAACAATATGATATTCTTCCACATATTTCGTTGATGCTTTGTATCGATTGATACTGTAGACGTCATACCTGCTCTTAACGGAGGTTTGTTTTCATTTGAAAGAATTTCTATTCTAACCGGCAATCTTTGAACTACCTTGACCCAATTTCCCGAAGCGTTTTGCGGCGGTAGCACTGAAAACTCTGCACCAGTAGCTGGACTAATACTTGCGACTTTAGCTTCCCATATTACACCGGGATACGCATCTACCTCGACAGTCGTTTTCTGACCTTCCACAACATGTGTTAGCTGTGTTTCCTTTAAATTCGCTTCAATCCAAACTCTATTATTGGCGATTATCCCGAAAGCAGGCTCGCCTGATTCAACCCATTCGCCAGGCTCAAGTTTTAATCTTGTGACAATACCCCCAACTGGTGCTCTAACTTCGGTGTACCCCAGGTTCATCTTTGCAAGAGATAGTTCGGCCTCTGCACCAATAAAATCTGGGTGCTGCTCAAAACTTCTATTGGGGTCGCCACCAAGCCTAGCTAACACCGTTTTAATCTTCTGTTTTCGTGTTAACACTTCCTGGTTCGCTGCTAGAAGTTCAAATTCCGCCTCGTCTAATTTTGATTCGGCATCGTCTAACCTTGCTCGCGTCGTGATCGACTTCTTTATCAACATTCGCTGCCGTCGAGCCTCCCTTTTATGGTAAGCAACATCGGCTTTTTTATAGGCTGCATTAGCCTTTTTTTCTTCAATTTCCGCCAGTATTTGATAATACTCTGCTTGTAATGCTGAAAAATCCTGCCTGACTTTCTCTCTTTTTGATTCCGCCATCTGAATAGCTACAGCGTAAGTATTTGGATCTAGTTTAAAAAGCAGATCACCTTTCGATATGAGTTGATTCTCATCAACAAACACTTCCGTTACGCGGCCGTCTATATCGGCGCTAATCGCAATCACGTTTGTTTTAACATAAGCGTTCTCAGTCTCGACGTATCTGCCAGTTTTTTCATACCACTGTGCACCAAAAACAACTGCAATGATTGGTATAACAACTAACAAAAAAACTCTCAGAATTAGGCGACCTATGCCGGGGCTTGATTTCGTAATTGTTGTCTCTGTTTGCGGGCTATTATCCGCTTCTTTATTGTCTTCCATTCCTTCTGCCTTATCCTTGGTATTTCGATTACTATTATTTTTAAGAACTGCTGTTACGATTTGTGTCTAGGTTTAATAAATTTGATTTAATCTTAATCAATGTATCAACGAATTTATCTCTCTCATCATCCGACATATCTCCAATAGCCTCGCGTCTAACAGTGGCTGCGGTTTTTCTTAAGGCCCTCATAACTTCCTGCACTTTATCTGTTAAGTACAGGCGGTTGACGCGTCGATCAAACTCATCCGCTCTGCGCTCGACCCATTCTTTTTCCTCTAATCTATCTAATAGACGTCCTAAAGTTGGCTTCTCTAACTCCATTAAATCGGCTAATTCAGATTGTGTAACACCCTCCTTCGCATATAGCATTGTTAGGACCCACCACTGAGACCTGGTAAGTCCCAAATCTCTACCACGACGATCGAAAAGCGTCCGCATCAATCTAGCGACATCATGAAGTAAAAATCCGAAGTTTCTGTCTAGGTCTTCTCTTTCCATAAGCTATCATATAGTTGCCTTGCTCACTTTTGCCAAGAACAATATTGCTTTGCTTAAAAAAAATCTGTTTAATTCATAGCAATCTATTTGGCGTACAAAGTGCCTTGAGGTAAATTGGCCGCTTTGCAAATAAAAAATATCGATATTTTGGCTATGGAAACGGATTATGGAATATAGAAATCTTGGATCTTCTGGACTTAGAGTTTCGCTAGTCGGACTTGGGTGTAATAATTTCGGCATGCGATTAGAAATAGAACAAACACGAGCTGTTGTAGACCGAGCTTTCGATCTTGGTATAACTCTTTTTGATACAGCAGATATGTATGGTGGTCGTGGTGGTTCTGAAATACAACTTGGGAAAATACTAGGGCATCGGAGGAAAGATATCGTCTTAGCATCAAAATTTGGTATGGCCATGAGTGACGACGGTACGAAAATAGGTGCGTCTAGACGATATATTATGTCCGCAGTAGAGGATTCGCTAAGACGGCTCAAAACGGACTGGATCGATCTATACCAATTACATCAACCTGACCCTTTGACCCCGCTTGATGAAACGATGCAGGCATTGGATGATCTAGTTACCCAGGGGAAAATAAGATATATAGGCTGCTCCAATTTACCTTCTTGGCAAGTCGTCGAATCACAATGGCTTTCAAAGTCTATGGGGTTAAATAGATTTGTGTCCTGCCAAGATGAATATAACATTCTTAATCGCGATGTAGAAACCGAGCTTATTCCGGCAATGCAAAAATATGGTTGCGGCCTTCTACCATATTTTCCTCTTGCGAGCGGCCTACTGACAGGAAAATATAAACGCACAGAGATGCCTGCAGGCGCTCGGCTAACGGATATGCCAACATTTGCCAATCGCATCTACCTGACCGATGAGAATTTTGATCTTGTTGATAAGCTCAATAAATTCGCTAAAAAAACTGGACACTCTATTTTGGAACTTGCTTTTGGCTGGATGGCTTCCCGCCCGACAACAGCAAGCATTATCGCAGGAGCTACAAAACCTGAGCAAATAGACGCCAATGTCGCAGCTGCAAATTGGGTATTGTCGCAATCGGAAATCGATGAGGTCGACACAATATCTGCCAGATAGGAAGTGGCGGATGCTTTTGGTGAAAATCGAGGTTAGGTCTTAACAAAGTTTTGCAGGCTGGGCGTAATGGTATTTCTGACCGAAACAATTAGTATAAAAAGGCACTTGAAAAAACTTGATAAGGTGATTGTTTGTATAATATCTGCTCTTCTGGTTATTTCTGTTTTAGATCCTAATCAACTCACTGCAAGTATTATGTTTACAGGAGAAGCGCTGAGAGAGGTTTTCGTTTTTCTACTAGCTTCTGTTTTGTTGGCATCGTTTGCAAAAGCGACCGGTTTAGATCAACAAATCAGCATAGTATTTTCTGGCCACCCTTTCAAAGCGATTATTGTTGCATCACTTTTTGGCGCCCTATCTCCCTTTTGTTCTTGTGGTGTAGTTCCAATAATAGCGGGGCTGCTATTAGCTGGTGTGCCACTAGCGCCGGTAATGGCATTTTGTTTTGCGTCACCACTCATGGACCCTTCCATGTTCCTACTTATGGTACCTGTCTTCGGGATGGAGTTCACCCTATCCAAGCTAATCTTTGCAATAATAATTGCCATTACAGCTGGTTTGGGTCTCCATTATTTTAGGGATCATCCTTGGCTGTCATCACCCTTAAAGGAGCTGAGAGCTACCTGCTGTAGAAGCAGCTGTAGTTCCGCAGCTACAATTGAGAACAAAGTCATCGTCTGGCAATTCTGGAAGGATGAAACGAGGGCGCAAATTTTTTGGAATGAAGGTATTTCAAGCGCCTGGTTTTTATTCAGATGGCTAGCACTAGCTTTTCTAATAGAAAGTGTAATGACAGCTTATATCCCAGCTGAAACCATTGGAGGGTGGCTAGGAGCTGACGCCTGGTGGGCTATACCAAGCTCCGTAATTCTTGGAGTTCCAGCTTATTTAAATGGCTATGCCGCTATCCCGACCCTAAGCGGACTAATAGAACTGGGCATGCTTCCTGGAGCAGCCATGGGTTTTATTATCGCAGGAGGAATTAGTAGTATACCGGCAGCTATGGCGGTTTATGCACTTGTCAAAAAACCTATTTTTTTTGTTTACATTACGTGGGGGCTCAGCGGCAGTTTAGCGAGCGCATACTTATTCCATCTTTACTTATGTTTATTTGTATAAAATTTGAAAAAAAGAAATAAGATTCTTTCCTTATCAGATTAGACAACTCTGGCATTACGCATCTCAGAGATTTTATCAGCGGTGTAGCCAAGACTATCGAGAATTTCATTAGTATGCTCCCCAAGTTCTGCTGTCCTTTGCCTAATAGTACCTGGGGTCTGGGATAACTTCACGGGTGTCGTATTTATCGGGATTGGTTTTTTTAATCCAGGGAAGTTCATATCTTGAAGGAAATCCATCGCTTTTATATGCGGGTCCTGAAGCACTTGCTTGGCACTGAGCACAGGCCCGCAAGGTATCCTCGCTTCGTCTAAAGCATCTAGAACTTCTTTAGTACTCATATCTTTACACCACATTTGCATTCTTGCGCTTAATAGCTCTCCATTCTCACCGCGATCCATGTCAGTCGCAAATCTAGGATCTTCGAGCCAACTTTCCTCCCCCATTAATTTAGCCCAACGTTCGAATAATGGCTGCCCCACAACCTGCACCATCACCGCACCATCCGTTGTTTTAAATATATCACTGGGCCCAGCACTATAACCTCTATTCCCATAGGATGGCCGATCAATAGATTTGATCGCTTCTTCCGCTAGAAGTGCGATATTAAACGCCATTACCGTTCTCGTGAGTGCTGCTTCAACTAACTGGCCATTGCCGGTCTTGTTTCGTTCAATTAGAGCAGATAGGGTGCCAAAGGCCGCCATAGTTGCTGTTCCAAAATCAGCAAAAGGAACAAAAGATTTCATGGGATCTCCTGGTCTACCTCCCATATACGTAGCACCAGCTAGCGCTTGTGCCACGCCATCAAAGCCAACCCTCTCACTGTAGGGGCCACCATTTCCATAAGCCGTCACAGTTGTCAGAATAATATCAGGTTTAATTGCTCTTAAAGAATCATAATCAATGCCCATTGCCTCTAAAGTAGGTTGAGGAAGATTAGCGATGACTATATCTGCCGTCTTAACAAGATTTTCAACTATTTCACGGCCTTGGGGCTTCATCGGGTTCAATGTCAACGATTTCTTATTGCGATTAAGAGCCAAAAATAATGGCCCCTCTCCACTCTCAGCCACAGGAACAAGATACCTATCTTCGCTCCCTGAAAGTTTATCAATCCTAATCACCTCTGCACCCATATCGCCAAGCAACATTCCACAAAAGGGGCCTGCAATATATCTACCAAAATCTAAGACACGTATTCCATCTAGTACGCCAGCCATTTAACACTCCAAAAACTTTGATGATCCNGATCTATTTAATTCAANTTTAGAAACCCTTATGAGGNTTATTCCTAATCGACAGTCGGCCCGTCTCCAACTATCGTGGTTCTTCGCATGTCTCTAGGTTCATCTACAGGAAATGGCCTTACCCTATGCATAGTTTGTCGATTATCCCACATAACCAAATCCCCTTTTTGCCATTTATGAACATAGACAAATCTTTGCTGCGTGGCATGATTGACTAAATCCAGCAGAAGAAGTTTTGCATCGGGAACAGACAGGCCATCTATTCGACCTGCATGGGATGATAAATACAGAGATTTGCGGCCGGTTGTAGGATGTTTACGAATTAGTGTTTGTCTTACAGGCTTAAACCGATCTATTTCTTCATTGGAAAAATCGGTAAACCCTACCTGCTGACGAGAAAATATCTGAGAGTGTTCACAAATCAGTCCATCGAGTTCTTCTTTGATCTCCTTATCCAATGCATCGTAAGCACTTGGCATGTGGGCGAACTCAGTATTGCCGCCCTTAGACGGGATTGAAATTGCGTGCAAGATTGAGTACTTGGCTGGCACAACNTTGAACGAACTGTCGGAATGCCATAATCTATTTCCTATAGCAAATAAGCGCCGTCTGTCGTTGATATCAAAAGGCCTATCCTCCTTATCAAGGTTCGATACATCAGCAAAAGTGGACGGAAGTCGAGCATCCTTGTCTTCCCGAAGACTAGTGCCAATAGCATGCTCAATGCCGCCTAATTGCTTTGAAAATGCAAGCTGCTGTTCGGCCGTCAACGGCTGCTTCCTAAAAGTCAAAACCGCGTATTTATCCATTCCATCATGAATCGCTTTTACATTTTCTGTTGATAGTGTTTCGGTTAAATCGATTCCTGTAACCTCACCCGCGAAACACTCTCCAACCTGTCTAATTTCTACTCCCATTGAGGCACTCCAAGAACTTGAAATTAAGAAGCAAATATTTGACTCGCTAAATCAATACTATCGGCAAATTCTTCCAAGTTTCAGCAGGGGGCTGATAAAACCATTGTATTTTTTACCTTTACAGAGATACTACCTAAAATCGAACTGGCGATTTCGTATTCGAAATAAATTTGAATTGGATGAAATATGCATGGATCTGGTGTTTTAGCTGTCTGGAATGATTGTGCAGCGGGTTCTGAAGAAACTTATGAAAGCTGGTATCAAACTGAACATCTTCCCGAAAGATTGGGCGTGCCTGGTTTCAAAAGAGGGCGTCGTTATCAGGCCTTAGAGGGATCACCAGAATATTTTACCTGGTACGAAGTAGAATCGCCATCTGTTCTTAGATCGGCCGATTATATTAATTGCCTTTCAAACCCAACACCATGGACCAAGCAAATAATGTCTGGTGTTTTTCTTAACGCAAGTCGGACAGTCTGCAAGCGCCACGTAATTGCTGGAGAGCTGTTTGGTTCTTTTGCTATTACGATACGATTAGAAACCGACACGTCAGATCAAGACATACAAGAAACACTCAAAGCAACCTACGACCCAACCAGAGCCGCGCGGATAGAAAAATGGTTGGCCGATGAAAAACCAGGCGACGAGGCTAAGGCCGAGGAACAAATTAGGGGCCCAGATGAGAAAATCAAAATTTGTTTCATATTGGAGACAATTCGAGAGGAGGATGCCAGAATATGTGCGGCTGAGCTTTTAAAAAAATCTATCAGAGCCGAAATTGGAATTTATAAGTTACTGTGCGAGTATCCTAAGCTGCTTTAGCTTTTTCGGTAGCGTTTGCCCTGACTTGTCTTAGCTCCCTCATAAAGAATTTCCCTTTTACTTTCAGAGTCTATAGCACACAGTTTGAAATCATCTTCTGATAACCAGCCTTTAGGTGACCCAACAGAAGTAAAATGATTAAATTTATCCTGGCCGGCGACGAGCGTTACCAGTGACTTTGCGCCATTTGTCTGCTTCATAGATGGCTTAATGTAACGAATAGCGACACCCACTCGGCGATTTGGTGTTTTATTAGGGCCGGATGCATGGAACAAATGTCCATGGTGAAGAGATGCCTGCCCAGGTTTTAATATCACATCAACGCCTTCACCGTCGTCAACCTCCACAGCAATCTCCTGTCCTCTGCTTAAAAGATTATTTTCTGCAAAAGTATCGTTATGCTGGACTAGCCGCTTGGTGTGACTTCCAGGGACAAAACGCATACAACCACTGTCTAAGTCAGCTCGCCCTAAGGAAACCCAAGCAGTAACTTGGTCAGCATCGTCAAGTCCCCAATAATTAAGATCTTGGTGCCAGGTTACGATATGAGGGGAATTAGCTTCTTTTATAAACAACCCTCCACTCCACACAAGCAAATCAGGGCCCAATATACAGGTTACCGCATCAATTAGATTCCGATTTCGGATCAGTCTATCGAAGGAGGGGATCAAATGGTTGGGGTAAGAACGTAATAGGGCCAATTTAGCGGGGTCAGCTATCAACTCCGACTCGGCTTTTTCCAGATCGGCTTGTATTTTAGACGCCTCCGCTTCACTGACCACTTCTATTGGAAAAACAAACCCATCCTGAGAGTAAATATCTGCTACTGATTCTAAAGCCATAACCATTTCCAGACCTCCTATCACAGACCACTTATAAGTCTGATTTAATTTTCTGCCGAATGCAAGACCGGCAAAAGAAAACTGCTCCATAGAAATTAATTACACTTAACTATTATATTTTTGGATATTATTAGAATTTAGTTTTAGTTTACTTCTAAAATGGCTACTGATCGAAGCCCGTTGATAAGCAAACTGTTTTTGAAAAAGCCATCTAAGATGACTTTTACCACCAAGAAGACCTTATTGGAGGCAAGAAAAATGCTCCGGCCAAATTGGTATCGATGCCCAATTGGCCCAGTCGCATTCAGAAAGTTAATGCGCCATGCGATTACAAAGGTTGGCTTCAAGCTGGAGGCCATTTAGAGATTTTTTGCCTATTTGGGTGACTGGTTATTTATCTTTTTTTAGTGGAGGAATGGTTTTGGCTAGTGTTGTCTCTATTTTTTCACAGAATAGCTGGCTCTTTTTTTAAAGGGTTTGCTGCCCATGAGTTAGGACGCTAACGGGCGCTTGGCGTGAGACGATGGAAATAGCTCACAAATAACAGGCAGATCCTTCGTTTGAATTTGATACTCCTGTCCCACCAAAAAAAATAATAGCCAAGTAGTCCACGGAACCTCTGCAGAATCAATAGGCGATCTTGCAACGCAGAGCCTTAATTAAAAATCGAACCGACAAATGCTATTGTGTTTTTTATTCTATTACGAATTTCGGAGGATGCTGCGCGATAATTTCCTCATTCAATTGTGCACCCCAGCCTGGGCCGGGCGGGGCCTGCAGACAACCATTCTTAAAGCTAGGAGACCAAGTAAGAATGTCATCTTTCCAAGGAACATCATCAATGTCGATCTCCATTACTCTAAAATTTGGTAACGCTGTGCAAAAATGAGCGCTCATCAAACTTGACAAGTGTCCATAAAAATTATGGGGGGCGCAATTGACTTCATAAGCTTCCGCCATTCCCGCTATTTTTAAGCCTAACCAGGCTCCGTTCCAAGGTATATCTATAATAGCTATATCGACTGCCGCGTGTTCAAAGAAGGGTCTAAACTCCCTAAGACCGTATAATGACTCACAAGACGCAATCGGGGTCGCGATACGTTCTCTTATCGCTGCAAGAGCCATTGGGTCATATAGATCAATCTCGATCCAAGTCAGTTCAAGATCGTCCAGCTCTGTTGTTACCTGGCGGTAACCCTCTGGCTTGAAATTGAAATTCAAATCAAGCCGAACGCCTACATCTGGTCCTGCCCCTTCCTGCATTGCAATTATTTGATCCCTTAATTGTCCAATTAATGTCGACGGTACATTTAAATCGGGCCATCCTGGGCGGCCAGCGGTACCCGGCATGTAAAGACTAGCTCCAACATCTTCATTAAAGGTGATCATATTCGTCTTTAAACCCAAAAAACCTTGATCCTTTACACGCTTACCAAGCTTAATTAAGTCCTCAGCTTTTCGTATAGCTTCTACCCCACATAACTCTGCAATTTCGGGACGCCATATGTATGTGCCGCAATGGCTCCAATATACCGGTATTTCTTTCCGAATAGCACCGCCTAAAATATCGTAAACTGGTATGTTAAGCGCTTGCCCTTTAATATCCAGCAGCGCATTTTCTATCGCGGCAATGGCTTGTTGATTTACCCCACCCGGCGCTTGCCGCGTTGCAGCATAAAGACACTGATGAATATGTTCGTGTGCGAGCGGATCCATATCTTTGACGCGTTCGACCAATCGCCGAATGATACCTGACAACCCTGGGCTGCCATAACATTCATTATATTCTGAAATACCGGTGATATTTTCATCGGTCATCAACTTTAAAAAACTAAAGTCTCGCCAACCCGCGTTACAATGTAATATTTCACATCCGACAATACGCATTTTCATAATCCTTTAGGTGTTTGACTTAATTACCCTGCAAAAAGCTCCGAGTGTTTCACCTATCTACAGTACAGGTGCATTGCGAGCGGCGACGTCCGCTGGCGACATGACATCTTTGTCTAGTGTCACCCTCCAACGTTTTGTAAACCTTATTTCAGGCATTTTCCCATCACTTTTTTTACCATTTACAAAAAAGCCCTCATAACCTCTTGTCATGACATCATTGCAACGGTCAACATAGACGGGAAACCCACCGATGTATGGCATAAATACCCTTGGACGTCCCTCGATATTAGCTCCGACGTACCAAGAACTGCAAGTTGAGCGAAGCGAAACCTGCGATACCTCCGTGACATGCTCAACCCAATCATCCTCGAATGACGTCATTGGTTCGATTGTTTCGGCTCCTGTTTTCACAATATGATTGACACAGTCTGCGATCCAATCGACATGCTGTTCTATAGATTGAATCATACTTGCTAAAACTGAAGGACTCCCAGGACCAGTTATCATAAACAAGTTTGGAAAACCAGAAGTGGCAAGACCCAGATAAGTTCGGGGACCTGCCTCCCATTTTTTTGCTAAGGAAATTCCGTTTCTACCAAGAATATTTATTTTCTCGAAAGATCCTGTCATTGCTGCAAACCCCGTAGCAAAAACAACGGAGTCAAATTTATATTTTAAATCCTTTACGTATAGACCATCTTTGTCAAATTCCCTTATAGGGTTGGTTGATATATCGACCAGACGAACATTTTCTTTGTTAAAGGTTTCAAAATAACCTGAATCGACGCACAATCGTTTACAACCAAAAACATTTTTGGGACATAATAAGTCCGCCGTTTTCTGGTTTTTTACGATGAGTCTGATTTTATTCCTTGCAAATTCCGCTGCCGTTTCATTAGCCTTGGCATCGAATAGCAAGTCACTGAACGCACCGAGGAATGGAAGTCCGCCCCGACCCCAAAACTCTTCGTAAATTTTATCCCGTTCTTCCTTTCGTGGTTCAAGAGCAGGCTGAAAATTAAAGGGAAACATTACACCAGAAGGCCTCCCACGAGCTTGTGCACGTAATTTGGGATAGTCTGCTTTAATCTTTTCTTGATATTCTAAATCCATCTTCGAATTCCAGGCAGGGACAGAATAATTAGCCGTTCGCTGAAAAACCGTTAAAGACCTGGCTTGTTGGGCGATTAGAGGGATTGATTGGATTGCCGATGAGCCTGTTCCAATTATGGCGACATCTTGTCCTGTAAAATCAACTCCCTCATGAGGCCATTCGCCTGTGTGAAATTGTTGGCCCTTAAATTTGGCTAAATTCTCAAATGCTGGTCGATTGGCCGAGGAAAGGCAACCAACTGCCAGGACACAGAAACAGGCGGTCACAGGATCATTTCTATCCGTTGAGATTACCCAGTGATTTTCGTCATCATCAAATATTGTGGAAATAACGCGAGTATTGAAAATGATATCGCTACGTAATTCAAATTTTTCTGCAACGTAGCCCGCGTATCTCAAAATTTCTGGTTGAGGCGCATATTTTTCTGACCACTCCCATTCCTGCTCAAGTTCCTCGCTGAAAGAGTAAGAATACTGCATACTTTCAACATCACAACGTGCTCCCGGATATCTGTTCCAGTACCATGTCCCACCAACGTCACCGCCCGCTTCGAAAACTTTTACCTTTAATCCAAGTTCACGCAGGCGATATAGCATATACATCCCACCGAAGCCCGCACCAACAATCACAGCATCATATGAAGTTGTTATTGGAGTGTTTTGTATTTCTTCTTTTTTTTGGTTACGAGTAATTATCATAACAAATATGCGTCCTGAACTGGCTTTTGATGCAGGTGAGTCGGTCCTTCTTCCAAGGCCAAACAAAATATTTGTTTGTCATTAGTCATCCTGAAGCTCATCAAGAAACTCTTTAATTAAGTTGCTTGGCGCTTGTATGGTGTGTTCCTTTCCAGGAAACTTACCGCTTGTAACATCATCGATAAACTCTTTGAAGCCAGCTACTCGCTCTGCCTGCATTTCTTGTTTCATCTTGTAAAGATTTTTGTACTGCTTTGAGTGTCGCGGATATGGGGGCGGATTATTACCCAGTATATCCTCCGCAAAAAGAAATTGAATATCACCTCCACTGCCACCGCCAATTGAAGAAGTAAGCAAGCTTGTTCGTTTACTAATTTCAATCAGTAACTCCTCAGGAATTACCTCTACCTCAACAGCATAGGCTCCGGCTGCCTCGAGTGCCTTTATTTCCTTATAGACCCATAACGCCTCACCAAGCGTTTTTCCAACGGCACGGAGGCCACCGGTCCAAGTGCTCTTTCGAGGCACGAGACCAGCATGCCCTTGTATCGGAATGCCTGCCTCGGCAGCAGCTTTAACAAAACGCGGGCTCCACTGGCACATGATCGCATCAGCTCCTATCGACATCGCCTGATAACCTAATCTTATAGCCTCCGTCTCACTCGCGGCCGCAATCAATGGCACCGAAAAGGCCATGAAAGTGTTTGGGGCGGCTCGTCGTATAGCAGCAGCTAATTCTGGTTGGGCTGGATCAAATCTGGCTTTCATCGTATCTATGCCCGCCTCTTCCGCTGCAGAAGCTTCTTCAGGAGAAAAGGGCAGTGTTTCAGTCAATATTTTTTTGCCCTTACAGTCACGTAGATCTTTTACAGTGTAGTTTCGTGTCCCGTATGCACCACCAAGGGTCATAATGCGCTTTAGCCCCTCTTTTTCAACTCCACGTTTTGGAATACCCCCATCACCAGTCGCATGGCTCGCCATAAAAATATCCTTTTCTGCCTTTATGATAGATAGTTTTAAAAAATCCAGGCTATAATTGAACTATATTCAGTTAGTGTTGCAAAATTTTCATTTGAAAAAAGGAAAAAAATCACATGTCTAGGCGCGGGTTGGATTTTGGAATTTTTTTGGCCCCCTTTCATCGTCTTGGTGAAAACCCCACATTGGGCTTTGCCCGAGATTTAGAATTAATAGAGTGGCTAGACCATTTAGGTTATGATGAGGCGTGGATTGGCGAACACCACTCAGCAGGCTGGGAAACAATAGCGGCCCCAGAGATTTTTATGGCAGCTGCCGCAGAACGGACCCGTCATATACGCTTGGGCTCGGGCGTTACGAGTCTTCCCTATCACAATCCGTTCATGGTTGCGCAAAGATTTGTGCAACTCGACCACATGACTAGAGGAAGAACAATGCTTGGCTGTGGTCCAGGCGCACTCACATCGGACGCATATATGTTGGCCATCGATCCTGTGACACAAAGAAACAGAATGGTTGAGTCGCTAGATACAATTGTACAACTGCTAAAGTGCGAAGAACCAGTTACGAAGAAAACAGATTGGTTTGAGTTAAAGAATGCTAGGTTACACTTAGCTCCGTACAGTGATCCATGTTTCCCAATTGCGGTAGCCAGCACTATTACGCCTTTCGGCATGACCGCAGCCGGTCGCCATGGCGTGGGAGTTCTATCTATTGGTGCCGGACTTCCAGGCGGACCAGAAGCACTTGCAAAACAATGGCAAATTGCTGAAGAAACAGCAGCAGAGCATGGCGTTACAATGGATCGAAAAAACTGGCGGGTTGTAGTCGTCATGCATATTGCAGAAGACAAAGAACAAGCTCTAAGAGAGATACATGCGGGTGAAAGAAGGGAAACCCTATCTTATTTTGCTGACACGTTAGGTCGTCCCCCTGGACGTTCAGAGGACCCAATAAGAGATGGTGTTAAAATGGGGACAACATTGGTGGGCGATCCAGAGACCGCGATAAAGGGGATTGAACATCTTATCAAGCTGAGTGATGGTGGATTTGGTGGCGTAATGTTTCGTGCTCATGAATGGGCAAACAGAGAACAAACTATGCGCAGTTACGAACTTTTCGCACGCTATGTGGCTCCACATTTCCAAGGCTCGATGGAAAGCCTGTATTCTTCAAATAAATTTACACGCGAAAACAGACTTGAAGTCGTCGGCAGAAATGTTGAGGCGGTCCGAAAAGCATTTACTGATACAGGGCGAGATGTTCCGGAAGCGTATCGAGAACGGACCTTAGGTATTTTGGATGTTGAAGCAGCAACAAAGAAAGGTTCAAAACCAAAAAAGACGAGGAAGAAAGCGAGTTAAATAAACTTATTCAACGAGAACTGAATAGGATACGCCTTACGAAACCTCTAGATACCGATCGCGTATCGTCGGTGTCAGAACTAATTAACATTTCCAAAACACCTTTGGGCTCAACACCAAACGAATCTTTGTAATCTGCAACAACATCTACGCTTTCGCCCAGCCAAATATTTAACTCGCTTACGCCATTACGTTTAACAATCATTTTATGCTGAGCGCCACCAAAAGGGCTATCGACGGTTTCTCCGATTGGCGTTGTTGAAGCCCAGACATACGACAGCACTCGCCCCGGCGCCTCTTTACCATACCTTAATTCAACCAAGGGCCGTATACCACGTTCACTAATGGAAGCATTTTTTTCATCAAATGGAAAAGTAATATAGATTGCCAGAGGTCGGTCGTCTTGACCCTTTTTTTCTAGATCAGATGACGCGGGAGGAACAGTCAGTTTCCATTCCCAAGATAGAAATTTCTTCTCCGAAATATCGATCTTTAGACTACGCCTTATCATCGAAACGGACGATGCTGAGTCAATTTGAATGCAGTCCTGCCCACATTTGACGAAATGATTGGGCTTTTTATCTGCAAATTCAATTTCTCGCCAGCCGCTTTCCGTAACAGATCGACCAACTTCGGCAAAAACTGTTTTAATATTGCTAATGTTAAAGTACGCAATAACGATTGAGCCCGTCAAAAAATAGGCATTTAGCTTCGTATTTTTTAACTTCAACAAAACTGAATTTCCGTCGTAAATAGGTGGCTAATCTCCCTAGTCTTGCCAGTTGCTACTTTATTTTATTTATATCACAGCAACACGACGAGCGTTCCGCCAAGCTTTATAAAATTAACGCTTTTAGAGTACTCCACCACTTTATTTTAGTTAAATAAAACGATATTATTGAACAAGGTCTTAATCAGTAATCTTATCTTTGATTCAAAGAGTATTATTTCATACAGTATCACCGCGCAACCAAAAATAACAACGGACTTCCCTAAGATTTTAGCAATGACAATAGCCATAGAAACAGACCCAAACACCGGATTCAAAAAATTCAACACGAGAGCTGCGAAAGCAACCGAAAAAATTTCGGGGAAAGGTTACTCTGTTATAAACAACAGCGAACTGAAATCATTGCCAGAACCTCCTCCCGGGGCCGTTTTTAATGCTGAAGAACAGGAGAAATACAGAAAATTTAAGGAGGACAGGCGGGGTGCCGCTGACTACATGAACTTGGAAGGCGAATTCAGTAAATATCTTGAGGACGTCTACTCTGCCCCTCCGGTTGAACGTGAAAGCCTGACGGATGAATGCGAAATAGTTGTGGTGGGAGCAGGCTTTGCTGGCTTACTATTGTGGTACAAGTTACAACATGCAGGCTTCAAGGATGTGCGATTTTGTGAAAAAGGTGGCGATGTTGGGGGTACCTGGTATTGGAATAGATACCCTGGCATAGCTTGCGATGTCGAGTCATACAGTTATTTACCATTGCTCGAAGAGATGGACTATTTCCCGACAATGAAATTCGCCGCGGGATTTGAAATCATGGAATATTGTCAGAATATGGCAGCAAAATATGGTTTTTATGACAGATGTCTCTTTCACACTACAGTAGAAGAAACTGCATGGAATGAAGATACAAAACGCTGGACAGTTAAAACCGATCGTGGAGATGCAATGCAAGCGCGTTTTGTAGTACTCGCAAATGGCATACTTACCACTCCAAAGCTTGCCCGTATCAAGGGAATGGAAAATTTTCAAGGAACAGCATTTCATACATCGCGCTGGGACTACAATGTAGATCTGACCGGAAAACGTGTCGGGATTATTGGGACCGGCGCAACCGCTGTGCAGGTTATCCCTGAAATTGAGAAGGTTGTAAAAGAGCTATTCGTGTTTCAAAGAACACCCTCGTCTATCGATGTGAGAGACCAGCGCGCAACCACCCAAGAAGAAATAACCTCTTGGTCCAAAGAACCTGGATGGGCGAGGGCTCGACGCGAACGGCTAGCTATGATTTCTTCTGGTAGAACTGCATTGAAAGGGAATGACGACTTTCTTTCTGGTAAAGTGGACTATTCCAAACAACGGAAACAACATACAACTAAATTATCGCAAGAAGAGCTTATTCAGAAGCAATTAAATACCAACTTTAGAATAATGGAACAAATACGAGCACGTGTTGATCAAATCGTAGAAGACCCAAAAACGGCCGCGGCCCTAAAGCCATATTACCCCTATGGTTGTAAGCGACCATGTTTCCACGACGAATATCTTCCAACATTCAATAAAAGTCACGTCACCTTGGTCGACACTGCACCGCTGGGCGTAACTGAAATTAACGAGCGTGGCGTAGTTCATGAAGGCAAAGACTATCCACTTGATGTGCTAATTTATGCTACCGGTTTTCAGTGGATGGCTACATCAACGTTCAATATGATTACTGGACCGGATGGACAAACCCTTCAAGACAAATGGAAACGAAATGGGACCAAGACTTTTCTCGGTTTGCACAGCCATGGTTTTCCTAACTTATTCATTATTTCGGGCCCACAAGGCGGTGGTGGCCAATTTAACTTTACCCGAGTAATCGACGCGCATGCGGATTATGTTGTTTGGATGCTTAAAACAATAAAAGATAAAGGTGCAGCTACTATAGATGTCAAAAAAGATGCCGAAAACGACTACGCTGCGCATTGTCGGGAAGCGGATATAAACACTCAACCTCTAAGGGATTGTATTTCATATTATAATGGACATGGAGATGGAGAACCCGGTAGCCTCGCCTACTATGGCGGCGCGAAGAAATGGCATGAAAAGAGACAAGAAGCCCAAGAAAAAATGGAGGCTTATATTTTTGGAGAAGGCAATTAACAATTATTAACGACAAACAAGACTTATCGATTTGATTGGTTGATGAGAAAGTAAGCCTCTTAATGAAATTAGGATAGAAATGACTCTGCAGCTTTGGGGGCGCCCCTCTTCAGCAAGAACACAAAAGGTTATGCTTGCCCTTTCAGAATTAAACTTAACCTATGAGTTTATCAAGGCGAGCGCCACAATGGGGCCAGAGGGATCGGTGAGTAGAGGTAACCCCCCCTATGGTATTGTAGATACAATAGAATATCTCCAAAAAAACCCAAACGGTACAATACCGACAATTAACGATGAAGGTTTCATCCTCTGGGAGTCAAACGCTATCGTTCAGTACCTAGGAATGAAATACAATCCGAACTTATTTTATAATGCAAATATTGAAACCTTCTCTTCAGCGTCACGATGGATGATGTGGGAAAATAATCAACTCATCCCTCCAATGCATGATTTAGCGAAACATCTTTATCGTCTGCCAGAAGATCAAAGGAATGAAGATGTCGTCAAAAGGTCCAAAGCGAAATTATTTGAGGAATTCAAAAAGGTAGAAGTACAACTATCAAAAACCAGGTTTATTTCTGGAGACCAATGGTGCATGGGTGATATTCCCATGACGATACGATGCCATCGTTGGAATATATTGGCCCAACCATTTTCCGACTTTCCTAACCTTTTAAGGTATTACCAAGAGCTTAAAGCACGTCCGTCATTTAACACAATAAGNGCCCCAGAGCTTCACACGGCTGGATAGTTAATTTAGGTAGTTTAGAAAAAAGACCTAGGCCAAAGGCATCTACCATTAAAGGGGTAAAAACCACGGGGGCATTGTGACTGAAGAGGAAAAGATGCGATGGTTTCTGTTAAGGGCTTCGACTATAGTAGGAGAACGTGTTCAGCACTTTGATGATATTCTCGAAGATAAATTTTTTATAGCTTTGGAAAGTCTTTTTTTCGAAAAAGAGGATCCATTGGATACTAAGGATGAAGAATTTGAGGATATATTTAGATTTGTAACGGAAAAGCTTGATCGAGAACCGTAATTAGCGGAATACTTTGAAAAATTTGGTGATAATTTACCTGATTATACCAGTTATGCGACGGTAATCATTCTGCCCCTGATCTGGCATTACCAAATTAGATCGAATTTTCAACACGAAAGAATAGTGACTGTTATTGAAGAATTTAGGTTGCATACTACCTTCATCCTAAATAGGTGATCGTAACNTTCTTTTATTTATAGCACCTAAAATTTTTCAAATTCTTAAGCCGACTTAGAAACAGAGAAGTTTGGAAACTAAATTGCCTGAAGGACATACCATTCACAGAGCTGCACGCGACCACCGCGGCATACTTGCAGGATGCACACTAGAAGTAGTGTCACCACAGGGTCGCTTTTCTGAAGGCGCAGACATTATATCAGGCCAATTTTGTTTGACGGTAGAGGCATTTGGGAAGCATCTTCTATATAAATTCGAGAACAACTTAGCACTCCATATTCATCTCGGTCTTTTTGGGCGCATTAGCAAACATAAACGACCACTCCGCGAACCCCGGGGAGCTGTAAGGGTTCGTTTAATAAGCCAAACACATTTCGTTGATATAAACGGTCCAACCATTTGCAGGCTTTTAGATTATAAAGAGACGAGAGCTTTAATAAATAGGATAGGACCGGATGTACTGCGTCCCGACGCTAACCCAGATCTTGCTTATGAACGAATAACAAAAAGCAAAGCACCGATAGGGCGTTTGATAATGGATCAATCCGTGATTGCTGGTATTGGTAACATTTATAGATCCGAGATTTTGTGGCGCCAGTTGGTTCACCCTGAAATCCCAGGAAAAGAGATTGACCGAGAGACATTTGATCGAATTTGGAATGACGCGAAAATCCTATTAAAGCTTGGGGTGGAGAAAAACGCTATAATTACCGTAGACACCGTCCAACCGTCAAAAACACGCTATGGCGAGCGAGTAAATATTTTTGCAAAAGAAAAATGCCCGAGGTGTAAGGATGCAATACGCCGTTTAGAAATAAACGGGCGTAACGCATTTGTCTGTGAAGTCTGCCAGTCTCCACCTTAACTCTACCAGAACGGTCTCATAAAGAGGGAATAAACCTTGAAGTTTTTCCACACCGCTTGCCATTGTAGAAGCACTCTAGGCACTGCTGTATTGACTCTCTATCAGCATCGCTGGAAACTGCTTCTTCAAAAAGCGTTAGCGATGCCCTGAACTTCCACTTGTCTATTCTACTACCCAGAATTATTTCAATGTCGTCAGTTCTGTGCTGCATAACTGCTTCAATACAAGTGATATAGTTGCGGCCAAGGTATGGATCCTCAATAAAAGCCCTAGCTTCCTCCATACTCGCAATGCTGTAATATTGTGCAATTTCACTTTTGCCAAAACCTACTGCAATAGGGAATATAAACCAGATCCAATGGCTTGTTTTTCGACCTGCTAGCAATTCTGTTAGAGCGGAGTCAAATTGAGCACGATGCGCCTCTTTAAAGTGTTCCAAATAGATTTCCGTCATCACGAACCCAACAAATGCAAACTACTATCGTATATTAGAGTTTTAGCTCCAAGAACTGTTTTCTAACGTATTAAAATATATTCAACATCCTATTCGCGTTTTAGCCAAAAAACTTTAAGGTTATTTGAATATAAAAATATGGCTTAAAGGGTCTGTGTTTAGTAATTAAAGCTCTATTCAACGAGATTGTATATGCGTGAAATATCGCGGAAACGCAGGGCTATATTGGAGAGTAGTAAAAAGAGAAGAAATGATGGCATCAAAAGAAGCTGAGGTAAGCACACAACCTTTTCATCTCAAGCTAATTAAATTTGACTCTTTTTCCGGTAAAGAGGCACGAGGAAGTTCGGGGGAAAAAATAACACTTCCGAAGACGTGTTCCTCCAGCGGTTTTTATTTAGCTTCACGAAATGCGATTAAAAAGGGAGTTATTAAAAATAGAAACGAGCTGGTTTTTTTAGGTAGAGCGCCCTTAAAGGGTTTGGAACGATATTTAGCAGGAAGGAAATTTAAAGGCGTTGGTGAGGTAGGTGCACTTAGTTTTGTAAAAGAGTTTAAAGAGGAAAGCTTTGAAATCCTTGCTCAGAAGGAAAGTGCGAAACCAAATTTACCTCCTAAGACAAAAAAATTCATTAAGGCATTGAGGGAAAGCTGGATAACAAACGAAGAAACAAACATTTATAATGTATTTTTATTAGAATTAGGTTTTGCCGATCATCAGATTATCAGCATCTCCGAATGCTTTGGCGATAAGATCATCAAAACACTTAATACTCAGCCCTTTTCACTTATTCAGAAAATTAAACGCCTCTCTTTTCTCGACCTCGAAAAAATATTTAAACGACTGAGTATTTCTATTTCCGAACAGCAACGTATCCTGGCGGCAACGGATTACCTGCTTGAGAAAATAGAAAATGATAGAAAGCATACCTGCGTTCCGACCGAAATCATATTTCAGCAAGTAGCAGAATTATTAGCTGTTGACATAAATACTGTTGAAAAGGTTTTAGAGGACAACTCCTCCCTCTTTTTTGTCGGCACCCGAAGAGAAAAAGCTATTATCTCAACACTTGATGCTGCAGAACGTGAAGAAAACTTAATAAAAGAATTGAACAGGATTTCAAAGGCTTCCAAATCAGGTGTAAATCGAAAAAATTTTGACGCTAAAGATATAAGAACCTCTGATGATGTAGAATTATCGGACGAGCAAATTGATGCCATTAATATGGCATTACAGACGCCAATCTCGATAATTACTGGCGGTCCAGGAGCCGGAAAAACTACTTTAGTGCAAGGGTTAGTATCAATCACAAAACGACTTCAATTGAGAACCCGCTTATGCGCGCCTACTGGAAAAGCAGCTAAAAGACTTGCAGAAAATCCCTTAATGAGAGCACTCAAGCCATCAACAATACATTTACATCTAGCTCAAAACACATCGAAAAAAGATGAATTTGACTTCATGATTGTGGATGAAGCATCAATGATAGATATCGATCTACTGCTAGAACTTTTGTTAATGATACCAGACGGTGCATCAATAGTACTCATCGGCGATAAGGATCAACTTCCCCCTGTTGCTTCAGGCCAACCCTTCAAGGATTTAATTGAATCAGATAGAATCGAGGTTTCCCGTCTCACCGGAAACTTTAGACAAGAGCAGTTCAGTAAAACAGTAAAAGCCGCAAGATCAATTATCACCGGTGAATTGCCAGAATTAACAGATAGCTTTGATGAAAGTGACTTTACATTCATTGATTGCGACGCAAGCAAGCAAGCTAACACTATACTTCAATACTACTTTGATTTCATGCCAAATAACCTCTCTGTAGAACCTCAAGCTATCCAAATTCTTGCGCCACAGCGAACAGGCGATGTTGGTGTTCTAAGACTTAATGAACTTATTCAAGAACGAGTTGTTAAGAAATCTGGAAAGAGTCTATTTTCAAAAAAAGATAGAAACAGGGATATTGACTTCTATGTTGGCGACAAGGTTATCAATCGGAAAAATAACTATCAAAAAAATGTTATGAATGGAGATCAGGGCACTATTTTACGGTCCGCCGGCGGCAATCTTATTATAGAATTTGACAGTGTTGAAAAAGGAACGCGTGAAGTTGAATTTGAAGGTCTCGAAAAGTTTCAACTAGATCTTGCCTACGCAACCACTGTGCATAGTAGCCAGGGTTCAGAATACCCCGGTGTTATAATCCCAGTAGTATCAGCACATTCTCATATGCTCAGCCGTAATTTGCTTTATACAGCAGTTACGCGTGGGAAGCGTAAAGTTTGTATAGTAGGTGAAAAACGCGCATTTGAAATTGCCGTGAAGCAATTCGCTAAGGATTTTCGCTACACCCATCTTTGCGAACGACTGCAGGCTGAAATTTAATTATCGGCCCGTTCAATATAGGACTCAAACACTTCTAATTTGAGCTAACGCTCCAGGAAAAGGTCAATTGGACGCTATCATTTTTTTATTGAACATACTTCTTAGTAAACAATTTCAATCAGATAACAACTCGCCATAATTGTTGTCTTTTAGGAGAATAAATAATGCAAAGAGTCTTCTTAATTCTTTCATTGTATGCTTCTGTACCGTTATATTAAAGTCATAGGAGTGTTTTTCTTTTGGAAAACTTGTAAGTCATGATTGAAAAAGTATTGAATGTCGAAAATTTATTTATCGATATTCCTCTGGCTGAAGGCGTTCTTCATGCGGTGGATGGTATAACGCTGCATGTTAATAGGGGCGAGACATTATGTATCGTCGGCGAGTCGGGTTGCGGAAAATCGCTTACATCGCTCGCTATAATGGATTTACTTCCCAAAGCAGCTAATAAAACCGTAACGGCATTAGATTTGTGCGGCACTAGTATCTTAAATTACTCACAAAACAAAATGTCCGATATACGCGGTTATAAGATGGCCATGATATTTCAGGAGCCGATGACATCTCTGAATCCAGCATACACGATTGGTAATCAATTGATGGAAGCAATGCTGCGCCATAAGAAAATCTCAAGAGGCGGAGCTANAGATAGAGCGGTCGAACTGTTGCAGAAGGTAGGCATTAACGATGCTGA
>JGI24820J26691_1000074_pt1 | contig 23932 bp, 19 predicted proteins | sample METZYME_5_50m_FD_26691 | JGI IMG/M metagenome (IMG submission 26691) | reverse complement strand
TCAAAGATAATATGTTCTCTCAAATTATCGGTTAAATTCAATTGTTTTAAACTGTTTCTTAAGGTTTTTCTTCTTTGCTGAAATGATATTTTTACAATTTTNAAAAATAATTTTTCATTACAATTTATTTTTAAATTCTTTTTTCTTTTAAGTAAAATAACAGCNGAATTTACTTTTGGTGGTGGTACAAAAAATTTATTTGGAACTTCAAATAATAATTTTGTGTCAAAAAAAGCCTGAGTTAGAACAGATAATATTCCGTATTTCTTAGTCCCTTCTTTTTCACATATTCTCTCTGCAACTTCATACTGAAACATACCACACATTTCAGAAATTAATTCTCTATTATCAATTATTTTAAATAGAATTTGAGATGAAATATTGTATGGGAAATTTCCAATGATGGAAAAATTTTTATTTTCAAATAGTTCAGAAAGATTTAGTTTTAAAAAATCCTGATTGTAAATTATGTTCTTATTTATNTTCAATTTTGAGATTAAAAAACTAACCGATTCATTGTCAATTTCAACAAGCCTTAAATCTATCTTTTTCTTTAATAAAAATTGGGTAAGAATTCCTGTTCCGGGTCCTATTTCTAAAATATTTTGGTAATCAGATAAAGATTCAACTATTTTTTCAGCAACTATTTTATTATTTAAAAAATGTTGACCCAGTGCTTTCTTTGGCTTTACAAATTGCAAAATAACTTATTTAATTATAGAAAATCCGGTATATTGCTGTAACACTTTAGGTATCATAATTCCTTCTTCTGTTTGAAAATTTTCAAGTATTGTAGCNAGAACTCTTGGTAATGCTAGTGAGCTACCGTTTAAAGTGTGAACTAGGTCTGTTTTACCTTTATCTGTTCGATATCTAATTTTAAGTCTGTTTGATTGAAAAGTCTCAAAGTTTGANACTGATGATACCTCAAGCCACTTATCTTGAGCTGGTGAATAGATTTCAAAATCGTAAGTTAGGGCAGAAGTAAATCCCAAATCTCCNCCACAAAGGGAAATAATTCTAAAGGGTAACTCTAAATTTTCAATAATACTCTTTATCTGATCTTTCATTATCTCTANAGATTGATAAGATTTTTCAGGATGATCGATCCTGACAATTTCAACCTTATCAAATTGATGAAGTCTATTCAAACCTCTAACGTGAGCTCCATAACTCCCAGCCTCCCTTCTGAAACAAGGACTGTAAGCAGTTTTTAAAATTGGTAAGTTTGATTCTTCAATTATTTGATCTCTAAAAATATTGGTTATGGGAACCTCTGCTGTCGGGATTAGATATAAATTATCTTGAGGAATCGAATACATTTGTCCCTCTTTATCCGGAAGTTGGCCTGTACCAAAGGCGGAATGCTCATTTACTAAATAAGGAACCTGAACCTCATTGTATCCAAAATCAATATTTGAGTCTAAAAAAAATGATATCAATGCTCTTTGTAATTTAGCCCCCATTCCTTTATAAACTGGGAATCCGGATCCGGTAATTTTTGTACCTATTTCAAAATCAATTAAATCATATTTTTTTGACAATTCCCAGTGTGGAATTGTGCAATTTTTGTTTGCTTTAGTTTTTGAATTAAATAAAACCAAATTATCTTCTGATGAATTTCCGTTAGGAACACTTACATGTGGTATATTCGGAATCAAGGTTAATATATCATCAATATCCTTTTTCACCTCGCTTAAATCATCAGAAAGAACTTTTGTCAAATTCTTAATTTCAGAACTTCTTTGTTTAAGATTTGGGACCTCATCTTTCTTTCCGTCTTTAAATAGTTGCCCAATTTCTTTTGAAATCGAATTTGACTCAGCAAGTAAATTTTCATATTCAGTCTGAATTAACTTTCGTCTTTCATCCAATGAAATCAAGTTAGTTATTAATTCTTCAGCATTGAAATTCCTTTTCTTAAGGGATTTTATTACCTCATCTCTATTAGAAATAATGTAAGATGTTTTAAGCATAATCTAAATTTAATTTGTTTTTTTAAGATTAGTAATTAATTCAAAACATTTTTTTTTATCCAATTGTAGCTGTGCTGACAAATTATCAACTGATTTAAATTTTTTTTCGTCTCTTATTTTCGTTATCAAACTCACAGTAATTTGCCTTTCATAAAGATTTTGTTCAAAATCAAAAAAATGAATTTCAATTGAATCGTCTTTATCATTAAATGTAGGATTAGAACCAATGTTCATCATTCCATAAATATCATATCCGTTAAATATTGAACGAATAAAATATACCCCATTCCCTGGTTTTATTTTATGAGAATCAATTAAAATATTCGCAGTTGGAAAACCAATATTTTTCCCTCTTCCTAAACCGCTGATAACTTGACCGGTCAAAATAAACTGATATCCAAGTAATTTGTTAGCTTGATTAATTTTTCCATCATGAATCAAGTTTCTGATTTTTGTTGAGCTTACAGAAACTTTATTCATTTGAAATGCTCCTACCTCAGTGATATCAAATCCTAAATCTTGAGAAAATTCGAAAAGTTGACTTGCATTTGCGTCTCTATTTTTTCCAAAATGATGATCATATCCTATTACAATGTGCTTTACATTTAATTTCTTTATTAAAACGTCTCTAACAAATTCTAGTGCTGATAATTTTGAAAAAGATTTATTAAAATCTTGAGTTATTAAGTAATCAATATTCGAGGATTCAAAAATTTTATTTTTTTCTTCATACGTAGTTAATAATTTTACGTCTTTTTCATTATTTAAAACTATTCTTGGGTGCGGATTGAAGGTTAGAATTATAGAAGTTAAATTTTTAGTTTTAGAAATACTGATTACTTTTTCTATAAGCTTTTGATGACCTAGNTGAAAGCCNTCAAAAGTTCCTACAGAAACTACGGAAGGAGTTGTTTCACAATAATTTTGAATATTTAATGAAATCAAATTGGAAAATTTAGTTATTAAAATTATTCATAGTTATATCAATTCCTGAAAGAATAAAAGAATTTAAAGAGTTTGAAATCATATCAAAATTTGAATGAAGGGTTTTGTACTCATCACTTTTAAGGATTCCAAGAACAAAATCAATTTGATTTGATTTTTTATCGTTTCCGATTCCTATTCTCAGTCTAGGATATTCAGTTGTGTTTAATGTTTGTTCAATATTCTCTAATCCATTATGACCTCCACTACTTCCTCTTGCTCTAAATCTAATTTTTCCCAATGGAAGATTTAAATCATCACTTATAACAAGCGTATTTTCAATTCTAATATTTTCTTGTTTCATCCAATATTTAACAGATTTTCCACTAAGATTCATAAAAGTATTAGGCTTTAAAAGAAACACCTTTCTACCCTTTATTGAAATTTTTGATATCTGTCCTAATCTACCAGTCCCAAAATCAGATTCATTTTTTTTACAATAAAAGTCTAATAATTCAAATCCAATATTGTGTCTTGTATTGTAATATTTTTCACCTGGATTACCAGACCAACAATTAAAAACTTATCCATGGAAAGAGATTTAGTAATAACAAAAATAAAAAAAGCATCCTGACAAATTACAGAATGCTTTTTATAGTTATTAATTATAAGTTAACTTATGATTCTGCTGACGCATCTCCTTCTGATGCTTCTTCTTTTTTATCTGAAGATTCAGCTTTTTCAGATGATGCATCTGCTTCACCTGTGGTTTCTTCACCCTCCTCACCTTCTTCATCTTCTGTTTCAACAACTAATGCAGCTCTAGCTCTTCTAACTTGACATACAACAGTATTATCAGGGTGTAAAAATTCATAATTTTCGTTTTCCAACTCAGTGATATATACTCTGTCTCCAATATTTAGCTCTGAAATATCTATCTCAATATAATCTGGAAGATTTGTAGGTAGAGCTTTAATTCTAAGTTTTCTTTTATTTCGTTGTAGATTACCACCTAATTTAACCCCAATAGCATTTCCGATCAGTCTGACAGGAATATCCATTGCAATTTTTTTGTCATCAAATAATTGGTAAAAGTCTACATGTAAAATCTTATCAGAAACAGGGTGAAATTGTATATCCTGTAATACAGCTGAATAAGATTCATTATCATTTAAGGCAATCACAACAGTATATGCATTTGCGGTATATACTAATTTTGAGAATGCCAATTCTGGTGCTGAGAAATGTATTGGTCCATCCCCTCCGTATAAAACGCAAGGAATCTGTCCAGCATTACGAAGTGCTCTCGATGAAGACTTACCTACGCTTTCTCTTTTAGATCCATTGATTGTAATTGATTTCATTTTAATTTAATGTTTACATTATAAAATTTGAACTTATTGACTGATTGCTATGAACTTTATGCATAACATCTGAAAATAAATCGGCGCAAGATAGCATTTTTATTTTAGAATGAGGTTTAATTTTCGGAACAGAATCGGTGACAATTAATTCTTCAAGCTTGGACTTTTCAATTTTGGTATAAGCATCACCGGATAAAATTGCGTGTGTACAGATTGCCCTAACACTAACAGCTCCCCTTTCCATTAAAAGATCAGCTGCCTTTGAAAGTGTTCCTGCAGTATCAACCATGTCATCAACTAAAATCACATTTTTTCCTTCAACATTTCCAATTAGCTCCATATGAGAAATAACATTTGCCTTGGATCTCTGCTTGTAACAAACAACCACATCACAATTTAAATTTTTTGAATATGCATATGCCCTTTTTGAGCCTCCCATATCAGGTGATGCAATGCAAAGATTATCAAGTTTAAGTCCAACTACATGAGGTATAAAAATTGAAGATGCATATAAGTGATCAACTGGTATCTGAAAAAAACCTTGGATTTGATCTGCATGAAGGTCCATGGTAATTAATCTTGTTGCACCGGCGGTTTCAATCATTTTTGCAATCATTTTTGCAGCTATTGGCACCCTTGGCTTATCTTTTCTGTCTTGTCTTGCCCAACCAAAGTATGGTATAACAGCAGTAATATGTCTAGCAGATGCTCTTTTTGCAGCATCAATCATCAGCAACATTTCCATCAGATTTTCAGGACTGGGATTTGTTGAGCCTATAATAAAAATTCTGTTCCCTCGAATAGATTCTTCATAAGATGGNTGAAATTCACCATCTGAAAATCTAGAAATTATAACATTACCAAGTTTTTCACCAAACGAATCTGCAATTTTACTTGCTAATTCTACACTATTGGTGCAATTAAAAATTTTCGCTTTTGTGTTTAATGCTGCCACTGTATTTGATTGGTTTTTAAATGATTATATATAATATTATTAGGGTTAGCAAAAATAGAAATTTTAAATTAAGGAAAGTATGTAATGATGATTATTTTTTTACTTTTGCGTGAATGCTCAAGTGGCGGAANTGGTAGACGCGCTGGATTCAAAATCCAGTTCTTTTTAAGAGTGTGGGTTCGATTCCCACCTTGAGTACAAATTAAATAGCCAGTAAAATAATCGAGAACACTCCTGTTGCTATAATCAATCTTANTATGTTATGNAATTTTAAATAATCTGAAACATTTTTTGATCTGTAAAGCCTGAATATGAATACTATCAGCATTAAAAAAGAAAATCCATAATATAAATACATATATCCAGAGGAAAAGTTAAGAAATAGGTTGAAGATTAATATAATATTTATTAATGTTATTAGTGTTATTAATACTCTAGTGAAGCTCTCTCCAAATACTACCGGGATTGTCTGATAATTTTGGGTAAAATCCCCTGCAAGATTTTTTAAATCTTTTGTTAAGTCCTTTAATAAAAGNATAAAAAAAAGAAATAATGCATATGCGANAATAATCAAATCTATATTTTTAAAGTATAAAAGAATAGCAAAAAAGGGTGTTATTGTGAGTATGGAATAAAATAAATTTCCAATTAGTAAAGTTCGTTTTAGTTTGTGTGAATAAAGCCACAAAAAGAAAATATAAATCACAAAGAAAATTATTGCACGAATTGAAATAAATGAGGCGAAAATTACAACGATAAAGTTTAAAATAAAATAGAAGTTTATTTTTGTAGAGCTTTTTACAACATCATCAATCTTATATTTAATTGGTTTATTGATTATATCTTTTTTTTCATCATAAAAATTATTAATAATATAACCAGATGCTATTGAAATTGATGAACATAAGATTAATAGAAATAAATTAAAATCGAAAATAACTTCAATGAAGTTTTTATCACTTAAAATAAAAATAGAAGTCAAATACTGAGCTAAAATAATTAGTAAAACATTATAAATTCTAACAACCGAGAAAATACTAAGAAACTTAAAAAGAGTGGACTTTTTTTTATCTGTTGGTGACATATTTAAAAGTGATAAACTACCTCTAAACTATGATCTTTTAAGTCCTTTTTTGCCTGCTCAATATCGGGTGCAAAACCTAATATGTAGCCTCCTCCACCAGAACCGCATAATTTCAAAAAGTATGAACCACTATCAATACCTTTTTTCCATAAATGATGAAACTCATCAGGTATCATTGGCTTAAAGTTTTCAAAAACTATTCTAGATAATTTTTTCGTGTTTTGTAATAGTTTATTGATATCACCACTTAAGAAACTGTCAACGCATATGTTAGTATGTTTTATAAATTGAGACGAAATCATTTTTCTAAATCCTTCTGATTTCATCTTTTCCATAAATATACTTACCATTGGAGCAGTTGAACCTGTTTTACCACTATCTAATAAAAATACAGCACCAGCACCCTTGGATTTCTGTGATGGTATTCCTGTTACATTAATATCATCTTTGGATTTGATAAGTATTGGTATACTTAGATAGCTATTTAGTGGGTCTAGTCCTGAGGATTTTCCATGAAAGAATGATTCCATTTTTGAAAAAATAATCTTTAGCTTTAGTAATTTTTCTCTGGTCAAATTCTCTAAAACAGTTATCTTATTGTTTGAGTATTTATCATAAACGGCTGCAACCAAAGCTCCACTACTTCCTACTCCATAACCCTTTGGAATTGAGGAATCAAAATATAAGCCCTCATTAATATGCTTTTCAAATAAAATTAAATCCAAATCTAAGTCACCGATTTGCTTTAGATGAGAGCAAAAATCAATGAGAATTAAATTGGACTGTTTGGATTTTTCAGTGGGTGAATCTGGGAGCTTTAGGGCACCTTTAAAAAAGTTATATGGAATAGATAACCCTTTTGAGTCTTCAATTATACCATATTCCCCGAACAGTAATATTTTTGAATAGAATAAAGGTCCTTTCATCATTTCAAATATACAAATTTAGATTTGCTTAGGACCTGTACCNATAAAATCTAGAATATATTTTTGCTTAACACAAAAAACNGATAGCTTTTTTTTAATAAAATTTATTACNTCTTGTGAAAAATTTTCAGGAAATAAAATATGCACATTGGCCCCAGCATCAAGAGTGAAGCAAACAGGAATNTTTGAATCTTTTCTAAACTCCCTAATCAGATTTATCACAGATAAAGTGGCAGGTTTCATTAGTACATATGAAGGTGTACTACTCATCATTAATGAGTGCAACATTAGTGCTTCACTTTCAACCAGATTACAAAATTCATTTAAATTTCCTGACTCTAAAATCTTCATCAACTTCGAAATATTATTTTTGGCTAGCTTAAATCTAATTTGTGAAAAGGGGTTATCATTCATCAGTTCGTGACCTACTGAGCTAGACACTTCTTTTTTTCCTTCATCTATTATCAGAATGGCATCTCTGTAGTTATGAAATTTTGAAGAAATGGATTTACTAATCTGGGTGGAGTATAAGTCAGAACCAAAACTAAAATCTGAGTGAGTTCCCCAAAAATTAATACCACCATAAATACTTCTACAAGCACTACCAGATCCGATTCTTGAGATAAATGAGGCTTTTTTATAAAAAAATTCGTCATCAATCAAAGTCAGTTCCTTTTCTAGACTCATAATGCATAATGATAATGCGCTCATAGCGCTTGCAGATGAAGCTATTCCACTACTGTGGGGGAAACTATTAGAACTTGAAATTGTAAGATGATAGTTTAATAGAAATGGACAATAGGCAACAATTGTAGAAAAAAACTTTTCAATTTTAGTCCTGAAAGAAATATTTCTTTCACCTTCAAAAAATAATTCAAAATCAATAATTTTTGATGTATTTTTTATTTTTTTAAATAGTACAGATGTAGTTGTTTTACANTCGGAAAGAGTAAAGCTAATGGACGGATTTTTTGGTGTTTGGTCTAAATTTTTGCCCCAATATTTTACAAGTGCAATGTTGCTAGGCGACTCCCATGAAAATGAAACCTCATTAACTTCAGCTGATATTTCTTTAGATATAAATTCCTGTATTAACATTAAATGCAAGAGAATTTGTGCGGGCGGAGAGACTCGAACTCTCACACCTTGCGGCACTAGATCCTAAGTCTAGCGTGTCTACCAATTCCACCACGCCCGCAAAATTGAGAGGCAAATATAAACAATAGTTTGTGAAATAGAGGATATATATTGTTTTTAAAAGCTGTTATTGGTAATTTGGATTTTGAATTTGTGTGCAAGATAATAATGAAAAAAAAATTTGAATTAAAGTTTATTGAGACCCTAGTTTTTTCAAATTATGGCATTAAAATAAAAGCCACCCAAATTTATGGTGAAACAGATGATAATTTCAAACTTCAATCGAAAAATAAATCATACTTCTTTAAAATTTATCCAAAAAAAACTGACCCAAAATTTGTGGAGTTTCAAAGCCAATTGCTTTTAAATTTAAATACTAACAAAAAAACCGCNAACAATAATCTTACGCTTGATGAGAAGTGCTATGCAACCTTTTTAGACAAAGAAAATCATATTAGGTATTTTAGGATGAATGACTGGATTCAGGGTAGGCTTTGGTCATCTGTTAACCCAATAAATAGTAGTCTAAGAAAAGAATTAGGATCCGAAAGTGCAAAACTGATTATAAAATTAAATCAAACGAAATTAGATTATAAACGTGATGATTTTGATTGGGATTTATCAAATTATTTATGGATTGAGAGATATTATAAAAAGTTTGATATTGGTAGAAAGCGTAAAAATATAATTAAAAANCTTCTTGAAAATCTAAAANATAATGACTCAAAATATAAAAGATTAAGAAAGCGTCTTATTCACAATGATTTAAATGATAATAACATAATTGTTTCTGAGGACTTAAAAAATCCAAAAATACTGGGATTTATTGATTTTGGGGATTGTATTAAAAGTCAGTTAATTAACGAGCTGGCAATTACATGCACTTACGGTATAATTAACAGTCTAAACCCCCTTAATTCAGCATGTGATATAGTCAAGGGTTTCAATCAAGAAATTCCAGTCACTGAAATTGAAATAGAATTTTTATATGACTTAATACTTATAAGAATATCAATTTCAATTTTAAAATCTGCTTTAAATGAAAAATATAATCCAGAAAATAATTACTTACAGGTAAGTAAAAATGACATGCTTTCTGTTTTTGATAAATGGTCTAAAATTGATCGAGAATTGGCCTTACACTTTTTTAGAAATGCATGTAATTTCACGCCCAATGTCAATGAAAAAAAATTCAACAGATTAATTCGCCAAAATAAATCATCAATTGACAAATTATTCGGAAAAAATGAAATTGATAAGCTACAAAAATTAGACTTAAGTGTTTCTAGTAATTGGCTTTCAAGTGATTTAATTAATGATATTGATTTATTTGAAAAAAAAATTAATCAAAATTCTTCTTCCACATTTTTTGGTGGTTATTCTGAGATACGTGCTGTATATGATTCATCAGATTACGAGCGATTAACCGAAAATGGTTTTGAAAATAGAACCACCCATTTGGGTCTTGATTTTTGGGTGAAAGAAAAAACTTCTATACATGCTATTGAAAACGGAATCATTAAAATAATTACAAATGATAAAACGAAAAAGGGATATGGGGGGCTAATAATTATAGAACACAAAATTGACGACATCAAGTATTATTCACTTTATGGTCATTTAGAAAATCAAAGAAAAGCAAAAATAAAAGTGGGGGATTTGGTTATAAAAGGTCAAAAAATTGCTAAGATAGGATCCATAAAAGAAAACGGTGGGTGGAGTCCTCACTTACATTTTCAGATAATGCTGACACTTTTAGATTATAAAAATGACTTTCCCGGGGTTTGTCTAGAAAGTGAAAAAAAGTGTGGTTAAGTATTTGTCCCAATCCAAAATTAATTTTAGATATTAAGGAAACCCCAACTAAAAAGATTCATGAGGATAAGCTAAAAGTTTTAAGAAAAAAATATTTACCCAGTAACTTAAAATTAAGTTATAACTCGCCGATTTATGTAGTTAGAGGATTCAATCAATATCTGTATTCTAATAAAGGAAAAAAATATTTGGACACAGTTAATAATATTGCTCATGTTGGTCATCAAAATTTAAAAGTTGTAAGGGCAGCAAAAGAACAAATTGGAGTTTTAAACACTAATACTAGATACTTACACGATGAAATTATTGCTCTCTCTAAAAATTTGGTTTCAAAATTTCCTGAGAAATTATCAAAAGTATACTTAGTAAATTCAGGAAGTGAGGCTAATGAACTTGCGATCAGAATGAGTAATGTTTTTGGTAATTGTGGAAATTATATAGTATTTCAAGGAGGGTATCATGGTAATACTAACAAAACCATTGAAGTTAGTAATTATAAATACAATAGTAAAGGGGGCAGTGGAAAAGCAAAAAATATTTTTGAAATTCCAATGCCAGATGAATTTAGGGGTAAATTCAGAGGTGGCGGAGCAGGAATAAAATACTTCAAGGAATTTGAAAAAATAATTTCAAAAGCAAAAAAAGCAAATAAAAAAATCAGTGCAATGATTGTGGAACCCATAATCAGTTGTGGAGGTCAGGTTGAATTACCAGAAAAATTTCTAAAAAATTGCAAGAAAATTTTAGAGAAGGAAAACATACTTCTAATTGTAGACGAGGTTCAAACAGGATTTGGAAGGGTTGGAGAAAAATTTTGGGGTTTTCAATTACACGATGTAGTTCCTGATATAGTAACCTTAGGCAAACCAATGGGAAATGGCCACCCAATTGGAGCAGTAATATGCAATGAAGAAATTTCAAAAAAATTTGATAACGGGTTAGAGTTTTTTAGCTCTTTTGGTGGTAATCCGGTGTCTTGTAAAATAGCAAATGAAGTTATCAAAGAGTTAGATTCAAAAAATCTTCAAAAAAACGCACTTGTAACAGGCAGATTTTTGATATCAGAACTAAAAAAATTATCAAAAAAATATTCAATAATTGGCAGTGTTAGAGGAAAAGGACTATTCATAGGGGTAGAACTTGTTAACCAAGATTTAGTTCCAGAGAAGCATAAAGCTATCTACCTGGTAAACAGAATGAAAGAACTTGGTGTTTTAATGAGTAATGATGGTTTAGATAAAAATGTAATTAAAATTAAACCTCCGATGATTTTTTCAATCGATGACAGTAAAAAATTAATTTTGCTTCTAGACAAAGTTTTGGGTGAAGATTATATGATATCAAATTAGAACTTTCTGTTAGGGTTAAACCTATCTATATTAATGCTGGTTTTTTTATCGTCAACAATTTCTGAAACAATTTTTCCGGTGCCTGTACTCATACTCCAACCCATCATTGCATGACCAGTTGCAATAATAACATTTTCTAGGTTTTCTGACCTACCAATATAAGGGATACCATCTGGAGAAATTGGTCTAAATCCAAATCCAGCATTATTTCTATCTTTTTCCGAAATACTTATTGTTGGGTAGAAAGATTCTACTGCATCACAAATTGCATTAACCCTGTTTTTTCTGATCTTATTATTAATTGATGAAATCTCCATAGTTCCTGAAAATCGGGTAAAGCCATTCATTGGGGTAATTGCACATTTTGGTTCAACCAATATTGCTGGGCACGTTAATAGATTATTAGACGACTTATTTATGCTGTATCCCTTACCAGGCTGAAGCAACAAATTAGTTCCTAACTTTTTACATATTTTGGATGTCCATGTTCCAGCTGATAAAATATATTCGTCAAATTTTAATTCCTTATTCAAAACAGAAATAGACTCTATTTTATTATTAATTATTTTATATTCAGTAATCTCTGTATTGGTTATGCATTTGACTCCTTTCTTTTTAATATATTCCTTTAAATCATTAATCATTTCACCNGGAGTTGTATGATGATCACAATAAAAGTATGCAGCACCAATCGAATCTATTTCAATATTTGGTTCAATNTCTTTAATCTCTTGACGATTTAACATCTTTGCGTTTAATCCATTTTGAACTGCNAAATCAACTACCTTATTTTCTTTTTCCAGGGATTTTTCAGACTTACACAACATCATCAAACCTTTTTGATCATAATGAAATTTTAAATTATTTTCCTGCTTAATGTCTTTAAGCAAATCTTGACTTAATAATGATATGTTTATAATTGGGACAATAGAATTACTTACATTGATTGAAGAACAAGATTTATTAAATGCAAATAGCCATTTTATAAAGTCATAATTTAGTCTGGGCTCTACATAAAAAGGACTTGAGGAGTCAAACATCCACTTTAATCCTTGTTGAATAACTCCAGGTGATGCCAAAGGAATAATATGACCCGGCGATAAGTAACCTGCATTTACGTATGATGCACCACTATTCATCCCATATTTATCAATAATTGTAACATCATGACCATTTTTCGAAAGGTAATATGCTGAACAAATACCTATAATTCCACCACCAACAACTAATATTTTTTTTGACATATTAAATCACCTGAAAACCATTGTGAAATGGATCTGTTTTATCAACAATTATTTTATTATATCCGTGTATTTTAGCCCACCCCCTAATAATAGGACTAATTCCTTTATTGTCATGAATCATCGTTTCTCTGGCAACTCTGCAAATAAATTTTGAACCAATATAACTTTCATGTATGAAAGTCTCATCAACAGCTAGCTTATTTCGAGAAAATAATTGTGCCATGCGAGCTGAACTTCCTGTTCCACATGGGGACCTATCTATAGCTTTATCACCATAAAAAACTGCATTCCTGGATGAAGAATTCTGATCGATTACTTCACCTACCCACAAAATATGAGATACATCTCGAATGGAACTATCAAGTGGGTGAATGAACCTATCTTTATATTTTTTATTAATCTTTTCCCTAATTTCCCTAGAATAACTTATNAGTTGCTCCGCTTTGTAATCGTTTAAACCCGTGTAATTTTCTTGCCTTTCCACAATAGCATAAAAATTTCCNCCATATGAAACATCAAAATTAATTTTACCTAAATTTTCAGAAATCACCGAAATGTTTTCAGCAGCTAAGTAACTATCTACATTAACTATTTCAACCCATGAAACTTTTTTNCCATTTTTCTNATAGTTAACTACAATGGTACCAGCNGGAACCTCAATATTTAATAACCCTTCCACTTTCGGTTTTACCAAATTTTCTTCGAGAGCAATTGTAACGATTCCGATAGTCCCATGACCACACATTGGTAAGCAACCTGATGTCTCTAAAAATAATATTGAAAAATCATTGTCAGGGTTATGAGGAGGAAAAATCATTCCACCACTCATCATATCATGACCTCTAGGTTCAAACATTAAGGACCTCCTAATCCAATCGAAATTATTGATAAAATCTAGTCTTTTCTGACTCATTGAAGTCCCTTTTAAATCAGGTTTTTCTGAAAGAATTAATCTAACAGGATTTCCACAAGTGTGGGCATCAATGCAGTCAAATATATACTTACTCATTTTTGGTCTCCTCAATGTACTTATTAATTCTTCTCTCAAGAGTAGATAAAGTTACCGTCCCATACTCCAAAATTCTTTCATGAAATTCCCGTATATCAAATTTTTCTTTTAACTCAAGTTTTGCTTTATTTCTCAACTCACGGATTTTTAATTCTCCAATTTTATATGAAAGTGCTTGCCCTGGCCATGAGATATACCTGTCAATTTCGGTATTAACCTCGTGTAATGATAATGCTGTATTATTGGACATATATTCAACCGCTTGGTCTCTTGACCAGCCCTTTGAATGAATTCCAGTATCAATTACTAATCTGCATGCCCTCCACATTTCGTATGTGAATTTACCAAATTGCTCATATGGCGTTGTGTAAATACCCATTTCATCAGCTAAGAACTCGGTGTATAACCCCCAACCTTCACCATAAGCAGATAAGTACAGGTTTCTTCTAAATCTAGGAATACTATCCCCTAACTCATTATTAAGAGCACTCTGAAGATGATGACCTGGAACTGCTTCATGTACTGTTAGTGCTGGAATCGTATATAGAGTTCTACTATTTAAATCATAAGTATTTACCCAGTAATAACCTGGATCAGTGCTGTTTTTAGAAGTACCTACATATCTACCCCCCGTATATTTAGGAGCTATTGCATCAGGAACAGGTGCAACTCCGTATGGTTTTCGTGGAAGGGTTTTAAAAAATCTTGGCAGTTGTTCGTCAGCTCTTTTGGAAATATCTCTGGCATACATGAGAAGTTCAGCTGGCGTCTTTGCGTAAAATTGCTGGTCGTTTCTTAAGAATTCGAAAAATTCTTCAAATGAACCACTGAAGTTTAATTCGTCGATAATTTTTATCATCTCTTTTTTTATCCTAGCCACCTCTTTTAAGCCAATTTGATGGATTTCATCTGCCGTATATAATTCACTTGTAGTATAATAATTGATTCTATTTTGATAGAACTCAGAGCCATTGGGAGTTTCAGAAACACCAATGGAAGTTCTTGTTTTTTTATAATATTCATTTTCAAAGAAATTCTTAATTCTAATAAATTGAGGGACAACGCTTTTTTCAATTGCATTTTTTGCTGCAAATAGTATAGAATCTCTTTGAGTATCTGTTATGTCGTTTGGTAATTGTTTAAAAGGAGAATAAAAATAATTAGATTCAAAATCTTTGGTTATATGGTCATTGTAAGTTGATTCGTAACCTTCAAAAATAATTAGAGGCTGAGATACACCTTTTTCAAGCCCTTTTCTCAAAAGGGGTAGATACTGATCAACATATTGTGGGATTGCATTTAGCTTATTTAAATAATTTTTAACCTGACTATAACTATACATAGGTCTGACATTATAAACTAGACTACTGTGAAACCCTGAATCTGAAAGCAAAGGATTTAGAAATCTTTCAAAATCATAGTAAGCTACTTTATCCTGTAATACGAAGGATAATAACTCATAAGAAATATTATCATTTTCATCAAGCTTATCCACATCTATATTTGATAGTTTTTGCAATAGGCTCTCAGCAAATTCTTTTTCAACTCTAAAATACTCCTCCGAAAAATTTCCAAGTGGGTAATCCTCAAAGTCATAAGGATTATGTTTTTGGNATTCTTGAACTATATTTTCTAATTTTTCATTTTCTCTTTCACAAGAAAAAACAAGAAATATAAATATTAACAGCACTTTAAATTTCATATTGTAAATTATATTTTGAAATCACTATCATCGTTTCGGGTTGTAATTCCGTTTATGCTGCGTTCAATGCTTAGCGGATTACTATTTTTTAATTCATCAGGGAGAAAATTTTGAGGAAAATCCTGAAAACTTACAGGCCTTAACCATCTTTTTATGGAATTAGTTCCAACCGCCGAAAATCTTGAGTCAGTTGATGCAGGGTAAGGTCCCCCATGAGTCATTGACGGACATACCTCAACACCTGTTGGTACTCCGTTAAATATAATTCTCCCAACCTTTAACTCTAGGGCATTAATAATTTCTTGAGTTAAAAACTCATCATTTTCGTAAGCCAATATTGTTCCTGTCAGCTGGCCATCCATTGACTCAATAACATCTAACATTTCATCTTTATCTTCACAACGAACTAGTAACGAGCTTGGGCCAAATACTTCATGCTGCAAATTTTTATCTTCAATAAATTTCTTTGCAGTTACCGTAGAAATTACGTGTTTTGGAAAATTATCATTTAGTTTGAGGTCTTTTTTTGTTAAAAAGGATACATTTTTATTTTTCTTAATATTTTCTAATCCATCATTGTAGGATTTATGAATGTTTGGATGCAACATACAAGAAGGGGAAATATTCTCAATTTCTTCAACTAGTTTATCGATGAATAAATTAAAATTTTCTGATTCAAAGGAGACTATAATACCAGGGTTAGTACAAAATTGACCTGAACCAATGGTAATTGATTTTGCATATTTTTCAGCTAATTCAGCATATTCTTTTTCCAATTTATTTGGAAAAATTAAAACGGGATTAACGCTTCCCATCTCTGCAAAAACCGGAATGGGGTTCTCTCTTTTTGAAGCCAAGTCATATATTGCTCTACCTCCTTTCAAGCTTCCCGTAAAACCAACTGCTTTAACATAACTATTACAGACCAACTTAACACCTACTTCAATNCCTTTACTGTTTAAATTTGAAAAAACTCCGTTGGGCATATTTGTCTTTTTTGCAGCCCTAATTATTGCTGCAGCTACTAATTCCCCTGTTCCAGCATGCATTGGATGAGATTTTAAAATCACCGGACATCCGGCGGCTAAGGCAGAAGCTGTATCACCGCCTGCTGTTGAATACGCTAAGGGAAAATTACTGGCTCCAAAAACCACAACAGGTCCAATAGGCATAAGCATCCTTCTGAGGTCTGGTTTTTGAACTGGCTTTCTATCAGGTATCGATGTGTCAATTGAAACTTCCTGAAAACTACCTTCTAAAAGTAGCTTTGCAAAGCTTTTGAGCTGATTAATTGTTCTGGTTAATTCTGCTAAACATCTTGCTTCTGAAAGTCCAGTTTCAGAACAATATATTTTTACAATATCATCACTAATCAATTTTAATTCATCTGAAATTTGATTTAAAAATATTGATCTTTCACTCGTGGGAACTTGTTTAAATTTTTTGAATGCATCATTAGCGAGTTTGGTTGATTTTTCAATTTCATTATCACTTGCCTCAAAAAATAAGATATTATTCTCAACATTCAACAATGGATTGAATGTTTTAAAACTTACAGAAGAATCTGAAGATAACTTGTCACCGATGTAATTTTTTCCGGTAATCATAATTAATAATTGTATTTTGTCAAATCAGGTCTATTNTTTATACCTTTTTTAATAATAGAAAGAACCTCATCTCTCTCTTTCCCAAAAAGAGGTATTCGTGGAAGTCTAACATTTTCAGAGCCTATTCCCAAAATTGATTCCGCTAATTTAATATTTTGGACTAATTTTGGATTTATATCTAGTTCCAATAAAGGTAAAAACCACCTGTATATTTCAATTGCTTCTTTAACTTTACCTTGACTCTGTAATTTAAATATTGCTACTGTTTCTTCAGGAAATGCACAAACAAGCCCAGCAATCCAACCATCTGCNCCCATTAATAAACTTTCAAGTGCAATTGTGTCAACTCCAGTCATGATTTTCAGCCTTGATCCAAAACTATTTTTTAATCGAGTTACATTAGAAATATCTCTTGTGGATTCTTTCACAGCCTTAATATTTTCATATTTTAATAATTCATCAAACATATCAATTGTAACTTCGATTCCATANTCAACAGGGTTATTATAAATCATAATTGGAAGATCGGTTGAATTAGCAATTGATTCAAAATAGCTGATTGTCTCTTTTCGTCCAGATTTATATCTCATCGGAGGTAAAACCATAAGGCCACTAGCACCAGATTTCTCAGCACTTCTAATACTGTTTAANGCTTCTTTTGTGGACTGCTCAGCAATGTTGACAACAACAGGNATTTTATTATTTACAAATTCAACAGTATTTTCGGTAAGGATATTCTTTTCATTTTGGGTCAATGTGCTAGCTTCTCCAAGAGACCCAGCCAATACAATGGCATCAATATTTGATTTTAATTGAAACGCTAAATTTTTATTGAATAACTCTAAATCTAATTTATCATCACGAGTAAACTTAGTAGTAATCGCTGGCATTACACCCTTCCATTCCATACAAAAGATTTTATACTGAAGATAATGTTTTTTTGCTAATTTTTTTTAAAGTATTAGGTTATGAACAAATCTGAAGCTATACCATCTGTTAAAAATTTATATTCTCTTGAGGGATATAATTTATTATTATTTTTAACCAATATTCCATCCGTAATTTTTAGGTCAATTTGTTTTTTTAAATTTTGTAAATCAAGATTTGTAAATTTTGATTCAATCAAGCCTAAATCAATTCCATCTGAGGTTCTTAAACCTATCATAATTAATTCATTTAAAATATCTGTTTCTGATAAAATTTCTGATTCATATGCTAAAGAATTTTCTTTAATTTTATCAATATACTTTTGATTATTACTGATATTCCACTTTCTTTTAAATCCATCAAATGAATGAGCCGATGGACCAAATCCCAAATAATTTCCTCTTTCCCAGTACGTAACGTTATTTTTACATTCGTAACCAGGCTTAGCAAAACTTGAGAACTCATAATTTCTATATCCTAATTTTAATAGTTGACTGTAAGCATATTCGAATTGTTGTTTCTGATTAATATCACTTACCTCTTTAACCTTATTCTTTTCTATTAACTTTATTAGAGCTGTTTTTGGCTCAACAGTTAATACATATGTTGAAATATGTGGAACATCATATTTTAATACAATTTCAATATTTTTTTTCCACCTATAAATTGAACTTTCAGGGATACCGTAAATTAAATCCACTGAAAAATTTCCGAAATGTTCTTTAATTAATTCTATTGCGTTGGTGGCTGTAATCGAATCGTGACTCCTATTCATTAGTCTCAAATCTGAATCAAAAAAAGATTGAACTCCAAGGCTTATTCTGTTAACATTATTTTTTTTCCATCCCCTAATATTTAAAATATTTATATCATCAGGATTACATTCCATTGTAACTTCAGCTTTTTCAGAAACTTGAAATTTTTTATTTATCGCATTAAAAATTTTTTCATTATCAATTTCACTCATCAAAGATGGAGTTCCTCCACCAAAATAAATCGAATTTATATCCTCATTCAATTCATTTGATCTTAAATGAATCTCATTAACAATTGAATCAATAATTAAATCTTTAGATTTTAAAGAGGTAGAGAAGTGATAATCACAATAATGACATGCTTTTCTGCAAAATGGGATATGAATATAAATGCTAGCTATGACTTTCTGATTTTATCTTTATTCTTATTTACAAAACTAGTCCAACCAGAATATTTTACTCCTTCAATAATATTTTTTGAATTATAAAAGTGACACACAGCAGCGGCAAGGCCGTCAGTTGAATCTAAATTTTTTGGTAATTCTTTAATTTTAAGTAAGTTTTGTAGCATTTTTGCAACTTGCTCTTTACTAGAATTTCCATTTCCGGTTATTGCCATTTTTATTTTTTTTGGGGAGTATTCAGTAATTGGAATTTCCCTAGATAGTCCTGCAGCCATAGCTATACCCTGTGCCCTCCCTAGCTTTAACATACTTTGTATATTCTTACCAAAAAACGGTGCCTCAATTGCAATTTCATCAGGTTTAAACTCCTCAATCAGAGAGATTGTTCTTTCAAAAACTAATTTTAATTTCAAATAATGGTCTTTATATTTTTTTAAATTTAATTCGTTCATTTCAATAAGACTCATTTTTCTGTCTTTGACTTTTATAATTCCAAATCCCATTATAGTTGTTCCTGGGTCAATTCCTAAGATAATTTTTTCACTCATTATTCATTCTCTGTTGAAATTATAATTGGAATATTAAATATTACATCAACTTCTTGACCTCTTTTAATTGCTGGAAATAATTTTGGTAAACTTAAAACCGTGTTTTCAAATGATTCAGTGATGACTTTTGCATAACCTGTATTTTCATCTGAAATAGTTATATTTTGAATTGATATTTCACCGAATTTATTAACTTTTAAAACCATTCCAACAGTATCAACTAATGTTCTGTTAATAACCAAATTATTATTTTCTAGATTTTGTCTAAATGCTTCTGTAATTGTTTCAACAAAACAATCATTTTTATTATCAATATCCTCAATTTTCAGACAGCTTTCGAAGACAGGATATTGATCAACTTCATTCCAATTAAATGACTTTAATTCTTCAATTATAAATTCATCTACCGTGATTTTTTTATCAATTTGAAAGTCAAACTCACAGGAAATCAAAAAAAAACAAGAAATAACAAATAGAGTTTTTCTCACAATAGATTTTTATTATTTAATTTAATAAAGTTAATTGATTTTATTTAAATTAATCTGAAATATAGTATGGATATATTTTTATTAATATTGTCTTTTTTAATCATGATAATTGGGATTGTGGGGAGTGTTATTCCTGTTTTACCTGGTCCTTTAAGTTCTTGGCTGGGGCTATTTATATTCAGTAATATTTCCACTGTTAAAGTAGATAGTAAAATAATTGTTGTCACATTAATTATTGGCTTAATTATCTTTATTCTTGATTACATAATTCCGATATACACTTCAAAAAAATTTGGTGCTAGTAAATTTGGGGTTATCGGAGCTTCAATTGGGACTTTGATTGGGTTATTTTTCCCTCCATTTGGGATTATATTTGGAGCTTTAATCGGAGCAATAGCTGGTGAATTATTTTTAAATAAAAACTTCGAGAAATCTATAAAAGCTGCAGCTGGAGTCTTTCTTGGGCTAATGGTTTCAGGATTCACAAAAGTGTTGATTTCTATTGTATTTCTAGTAATCTACATTAATTTATTCCTAAATAATTTTAATAATATATTCTAATTTTAAAAGTTAGTATTAAACGAAAACAATTATCTAATTGTTATCTCTCTCGATGATTTATCAATAGATAATTTAAACATCCCGGGTTCAACAACAAATTCATTATCAGAGTTGGCAAAGGCTAACTCAGTAACCGGTAAGTCAAATTTTATGGTTTTAATTTGACCAGCTTTAATCTCAACTTTTTTGAAGTCTCTAAGTCTTTTTATGTCAGGTGTTACAGATGCATATAAGTCTGAAGAATAAAGTTGAATGGTCTCANAACCATCAATTCCACTTNAGTTTTTAACATTTACTGAAACTTTTATTGTATCATTTAAACTAAATTCATCTTTATTTATNTCTAAATCTCCATAAATAAATTCAGAATANCTTAAACCAAATCCAAAATCATATTGATTATTTACCTCTCCTACATAATTATATGCCCCTTGAGAATTATTTTGAACTTCAGAGGGCTTATAGTAATAAGGAATCAAAGAATTAGGAAAAGCTGGGTAGGTATAAGGTAATTTACCGGAGGGATTTACTTTACCGGATAATATATCAGAAAGTGCATCACCTCCAAAATTTCCAGGCAAGTAAACGTTGATAACTGCACTCATGAGTGGTTCGATATCAGAAATTAATCTAGGTCTTCCTAAATTTAAAATTAAAATAATTGGCTTTCCTACTTCAGCNAGCTTTTTAGCTAGCTTTATTTGTAATTGATGTAAGTTAAGGTCATTTAAATCTCCTGGCTTTTCAGTATAGGTGTTTTCTCCCAGGCAAAGAATAATATAATCAGATTTTCTAGCCTCACTAATAGCCTTATTTATATCATCTTCAACCATGTCATAGTAATTTCCACTTTCCTTGTATGAAACTCCAGAAACATACTTAACCTCATTTTTTCCAAAATTTTTCTGCATAGCCTCAAAAATGGTATTGAAATCTCCAGCAAATCTGTCGGTCAATTCACCCTGCCATGAATAGGACCAGGCACCATTTAAGGTTCTCATATTATTTCCGTTGGGCCCNACTACTAGAATTCTGGGTTNCCCCTTTAACGGNAATATATTATTAGTGTTTTTTAATAGTGTGATTGATTCTGATGCAGCTTTATAGGCAAGCTGATGGTGTTTTTTTGAACCAAAGTCGCCATAATCTTCATAATTAGTAACTGGGTTTTGGAAAAGATCAAGTTCAAACTTTAATTTTAGAATTCTTTTAACTGCATCATCAATTCTGTCCATACTGACCTCACCCTCTTTAACAAGTTGAATCAAATCATTAAAAAATTGCTCATACTCATATGGGACCATTGACATGTCAATACCAGCATTAATCGCCATTTTAACNGCTTCTTTTTGTGTTTCAGCAACCTTATCTCTGTCATGTAGCTTTCTGATATCTTCCCAATCTGTTAAAATAACACCCTCAAAACCTAATTTATTCCTCAAAACATTAATCAATAAATTATAATCTGCATGAACTGGTACTCCATTAATAAGCCCAGAATTTATCATGACCGTTTTGGCCCCAGCTTCAATTGCTTTCTTGAATGACTCTATGTGATATTCACTTAAAACATTTTCAGGAATGTAAGCTGGGGTTCTGTCTTTTCCAGAAATAGTTGCNTGATAACCAACAAAATGCTTCATGCAAGCAGCTACGTTATATTTATTGGAAATATCATTATCTAATCCTTGATAGCCTTTAATCATTTCTACACCAAACCTTTCTACTAAAAGAGGGTCCTCTCCAAAAGTTTCAAATTGTCTTGGAAATCGAGGATCTAATCCCAAGTCTAGTACAGGCGAAAAATTCCATGGTATACTGGAAGCTCTNGTTTCATAGGCACAAACCTGCGCCATGTTATAAGCATTTTCTGGGTTCCAACTCGCTGCAGTTGTGATTTGTTGTGGAAACATTGTTGCTCCATCAGTGTATGTTGTACCGTGAATAGCATCAATACCATAAATAACTGGTATCCCTAGTCTGNTATTATTCATAGCNATATCTTGGATTTTTGAAATATTTTTAAACCATACACTTGGTTTTTGAGCTGTATTATTTATTGTGTTTAAAACAGAACCTACTTTAAAATCTACTAAGGCCTTGTTTGCTTTATCATCATCAATCTCCATTGGAAATGATGATGACCATTTGTTGGGACCTCTCGCAATAACAGTAAGATTAATTTGTGTCATTTGACCAACTTTTTCTTCTAAGGTCATCTNTGAAATTAAATCGTCGATAAATTTTTCTTTTCCATTATCAAGAGGCCCATTACAGGAAAAACCAAATAATACGACTAAAAGGATATGTATATTTTTTTTCATAATTCTTACTGATAAATTCTTATATAATCAACTTCCATTGTTGATTCACTAAATTCTGGATCAATATCAAACCAACTTCCACCCATTGCAACATTTAAAATAAAAAACATTTCTTGATCAAATGGCCAACTATCTGAATCTTGAGGTGAAGGTGAGTATGTGTAGTATAGTACGTCGTCAACAAAAAATTGCACTCTATTTTCATTCCAATCAATTGAATAGATGTGAAATTCTTCATGATAATCATTAACAGTTGTATAACCATGGGTCCAAGTATCTCCGTGACTCATTGGTGTATGAATTGATCCAGCAATAACAGTCGGATCGTGACCCCAATGTTCCATGATATCAATTTCACCACANGCAGGCCATCCAACTTCGTTAAAATTNGCACCTAGTAGCCAAAGGGCTGGCCATGTACCCACACCCGTTGGTAATTTTGCTCTTATATCAACCCGACCATATTGAAATTCAAATTTATCTCTAGTGATAATCCTTGCAGACGAATATTCAAAACCTGCTATATTTTCTCTCTTGGCGGTAATTTTTAAAACTCCATCTTCAACTCTAACATTATTCAAACTACTGGTATAATATTGCGATTCACCATTACCCCAGCCCCAATCACCATTACCAATTTCATAAGTCCAAAAGTCAGAATTAACCGCACCATTGTAATTAAACTCTTCTGACCAAGTAGCTTCAGTTTCTTCGCCCTCAACANATAAATCNAAATTTTTAAAAGTACTAGTATAGTGACCTGTAGTGGAATATGCATAAACGTAAACCGTATATGAATTAGTACCCTCATTGTTATAACTATATTCAATACT
>JGI24820J26691_1000072_pt1 | contig 24091 bp, 18 predicted proteins | sample METZYME_5_50m_FD_26691 | JGI IMG/M metagenome (IMG submission 26691) | reverse complement strand
AAAGCCTCTATGCTCTCCTGAAACTTCTCCCATCAAAGCGCCGGCTTGAGCCCTTAGGTCATCGTGAAGACCCCCTTGAACAGGTCCATTCAGGAGCATCTCTTCCCCAGCGGTATTCAGTGAAATCAATGCGCGATTTGCTGTTTCTTCTACCGCATGCTCAAGTTCTTCTCGCGACATATCGGGTCGGCCGAATACATCTAGCATAGTGCCGATATCTACTCCGATTTTCTTTTGAAAATCGACTATCTCTTCGACACCAACCTCTACATCACCATAAACATAGGATTGGAAAGTTCCAGAATCTGTTACAATCACCCCTGGGAAATCTAGCAAGGAATGTATTCCATTTTCAAGAGCAGGTTCACGCAACTTGTCGTGTTTCCAAGTGACGTATGAGTTCGTAATTAGGCCATTCACTCGATATTTTTCCCACATCTCTCGGGGTTCAATGGTACGAATATTGGGATTAATCACAGGTAGTAACATTGGAGTTTCTAGAATCCCGTGTCTTGTGAATAACTTACCCAGCCTAGCGGCCCCATCCCTTGCAGTAACCTCGAACTTACCGAGGTCCTGATCGCGACAGGGTTCTGGATCTGGCCGCTTACTCACAACCCTGCTGCGAAGCGCTTCGGTCATCAATCCTCGCTCGCGCGATAGATGACCGTAAGTCTCACTTGACCGTTCTCAAGACACATTTCAACCGAGTCCCCATCATTGATTGCTAGAGTCGGATCATCATCAAATCCATGGGCATAAGGAAGGGCCAAGAGGCTAGCAGCTGGAAGAGTAAGTGGACAAACATCTCGATTGATAATTCCCTTCGGGCCTTTACCCGTGTAAATCAAACCCATAAGCACGAATGGAGCAACTGTGGAGCCAGAACCTTTCGGATAGATTAGAATCGTATCTTCAATTGGAACACCATCCAGAGGATGTCCTGGTTCTTCGATTATACCCGAATCCCTATTGACATATCCCAGATACGTGATTGGCACATCAGTAACCATTGCTTTCCCGGTAATTTTCCAATCTGTCTGACTAGGAAGGCCATTCCCATAGAGAGTTACCGAACTGGTTTGATGAGTTTTATTTGAGGCTAGAGGTTTTGCTTTCTTTCCATCCAATAAAGGGCGTGGACCTTCTGACAATGTTGGATTGAACGCATGAGCGACACACTCTTGGATTGGTGCGACACTTGTTGGTAAACGATTCAAACCACTCTTGAGATAATGTTCTGCTTTCAGTGAATTTGTAAGTATGTGATTGTATTTTGAACGATTGTAAGGAGTAACCTCCGGGCAGGTATCTTTCAGAACTAAGGCGCCTGCTTCCTCTAACAAATCTACAGTTCCATCGGCTTGCAGCAATTCGTAATTGTAGCCACTTGTGAAAACCCAAAGACGACTATCTTGGATTTTCTGACCTAATTCCATGTGGGAGCGAACTGCGGCTGCAGTCGCTCTTGCCTCACCAACACTTGCTTGAGGACAACCAATTACTACGAGGTCAACCGTGCCGGTTGGAGCCAACTCAGCATATCTTTCTGCTAGGTCATTTTCAGCAAAGATAAGTTCGCCTTCAAATTGAGTTACTTGCGGAGCTTCTCCAGTTAGTCCATCAGCCCAGAGCATTGGACAACCATAGTTCGCGGCGGCTGCAGTCAATGCCTTGCGCTCCTCAAATCCTGCGTTAGTTGGTAAGCCAACTATTCTAGGCATGAATCCCCAAGGAAGATTCCATTCCGGTTTGATTTGCATTCCAATCCAGTCACCTAGTACCGACCAATCAGCAAGATTCTCCATCGAAGCTTCGACTGTGACTAGAATATTCGGAATTCGATTCGATTCGATATGGAGCCCCCATAACGGAGCCCAACCAGTTAGAGCAGTTGCTAGAGCAGATAGCCCAGATTCGCGGTTCGTCATTAGAGAAGTGTATGAGTTAGAGTAACAGACAGCATTCGATTCAGCCCAAGAACCGATGCCGGATTCCATTTCAACTCCACGATCATATGGGGTACAGGAAAGCGTGGCATCTATTCCTAATTCTGAGTAAGCNTGGATAATTTCGAATTGATATTCGAGGAAATTTTCATGATCGATCCCCATTTCTTCAATCTGTTCTCTATCGCAACCTGCTGAATTCAATGTGGTTGGAATGGATACAGTACCATCTGGGTCTCCGGAGAGGTCAGAAAGGAAGCGCCTCAAACCATGCCCACCAGTAATTACGCTGACTCCAGATACGTGAGCATGGGCGCATTGGGTGAACTCGGATGCTCCAGCAGATGCGGCCAAATCTACAACCAATCTTGCAGCCTTTTGCTTAGTGGGGCCATGCTCTGCGTCGAGCATCGATTGTAGTTCAGGAGGTATCTCCACAGTTATGCCGCGACAGCGACACTCCTTCAATTCGTTGGGGAAATTCTCCCGAGGTTATGCAATCGTTAGCGAATAATGATTGATTCAACAACAACCAGATTCTCTGAAAGGAGCGGTAATGAATTCAACTCGATCAACATCTTTTGTATTCTTGAGGCTATTCACCATATCTCGTACTGCGCTTGCTTTCCCGTTAACTTGCATTGTGTCTACGCATGTGTGACTATGACTNAGGCAATTGTGATGGTATGATGTGATATTGAAGTCTTTTGAGTGTCTTAATTCTGCTAGCTTATTTTCAACATGGTGTTGGAAATATACTACAGCTGTACCTTCTATTTCCTGTTCGGCATCCATCGAATCAAGATCGCCTCTGAGTGATGCATCTGCAAAGTGAAGGCTTGCATCACGAAGGAACATGCTTCGGTTCTTGTATCCTGTTTGCTGAATGAAATCGTCAAGCCTACTGGCGAACTCTTTGTCAACACTGAAGGTAATGATTTGGCTCATAAATCAGTGGAATAGTCACTCTTTAATAATAATTTCTTTTAACCTGTTTATTAGTTTTCATTATATAGTTATTAGCAGGCGGCGGGGCAATGAATAGCACCGCTTACAGAGCCGCGTTGATGAGTTTAGTACTAGTTTTATCCAGCCTAGCTGGATGTTTAGCTGGTGAAGAAGAAGAAGATCCTACGATATTGGTTTCAAGCTACCACGTAGCAGAATTGGTATCGGCAGTCGTTGGTGATACCCTCGATGTTGAGATAATTAGCCCTTCAAACGTACCAGTGCACGACTACGAGCCATCTGTCGCTGATCTCGACAGGCTGATGAATTCTGAAATTTTCTTCTATCACGGACTCGGTCTAGAGCCATGGGTAGATACAACACTAGATGCTTTAGGAGATGATGCTCCAATCGCTGTAATGACTCACACAATGCCAACTGGGCAAGATACTCTTGATTACGAATCATTGTTAATCTCGAATCTGTGTGAAGTTCTAACTGATGGGCCATTTGAGAGCACTACTTTGGGTACCATGTCTGATGAGCATGATGATCACGATGACCATGATGATCACTCAGATGAGGAAGGCGACCATGATGATGACCACGATGACCACTCAGATGAGGAAGGCGACCATGATGATGACCACGATGACCACTCAGATGAGGAAGGCGACCATGATGATCATGATGATGATGGAGAAGAGATAACTCCAGAGACGGCTCTACAGTACTTCGACACGAATGGCGATGAGTCTCTTTCTTGGGATGAATTCTGGGTTTCATGGGAAGAAGGCGAGGATGATGACCATGATGATGACCATGATGATGACCATGATGACCATGATGATGAACACGAAGTGGAAATGTCCGCATTGATGGAAATATTCAACGAGAGTGATGCAAACATGGATGGACTTCTGGACATCAATGAACTTGAACACTTCATTCACGAAATTATGGAATTAGAGGAAGGCCACCATGATGGACACGCACATGCTGAAGCAGAGGAAACCATCGAAAATCCAACAGGTTGCCCTACTGACACAGTAATCTCAATCTTCCACATGGAAGAAGGAGAATATGTTCTTGAGTTCGAATCAGAGCATGATGAGGACTTCAACATGGCTTCTTTGAAGATGCCAGGTGGACACGCACACCACCACCATGGCCATGACGACCATGATGATGATCACGATGATCACTCAGATGAGGAAGGCGACCATGATGAGGAAGGCGACCACTCAGATGAAGAAGATGACCATGATGATCACGGAGACGAGCATGGAGATGAGATGTGCCACAACACCGATACTCACGAGAACTACGAATCAACTGAGGAAGAGTGTGAGGCTGCTGGACATGTTTGGATGGAAGATGGTCACGATGACCATCACGGCGTCTGTCACGATACTACTACACACGAGAATCATGATGAGTACGAAACTGAAGAGGAATGCGAGACTGCAGGCCACATGTGGATGGAAGAAGAAGAACATGACCTTCCTGAAATCCATGCAGATTTCGTCGCTCACACACTATCTTTCCCAGAGGATGAACACGATGACCATGATGATGATCACGATGACCACTCAGATGAGGAAGGACACCACGAAGTTGGATACGTTGTCATTCACATTGAGGAAGAGGGAGATTATGGGTTCGCTCTACCTACTGATGTAGAATTCTTCGTTCTCATGAATGATGATCACGACCATGGTCATGACGACCATGATGACCACTCAGATGAGGAAGATGACCACTCAGATGAGGAAGATGACCATGATGATCACTCCAGTGAAGAGATTGAGTATGACCCACACAGCTGGCTATCTCCACTTGCATTCAAGGCTCAAGCAGACCTTGTAGTTGAAGCCTTAAGCCAACAGTACCCAGAGAATAAAAATACGTTCGAAGAGAATGCTGAAGCGTTCAAAGCAGAATTGGATAGCCTACACATGAAGTACAGTGCTATCAGTGACGAATGTGAGCAAAGGACTGTCGTTGCCAATCACAATGCCTACTCCTACATTGGACAACTCTATGACATACGCTTCGTAACCGTTCATGGATTAGATCCAGAAGGAGAACCATCAGCAGCAGATATTGCTGAAGTTCTTGAGCAGATTGAAGAAGATGGGCTAACCGTATTGTTCGTTGAGGAATACACCAATCCTGACGCTGTAGCAGGAATTGTTGAACAGACAAAATCTGGCACCATGCCTGACGGAATCAGCATCCAGACTCTCTATACAATGGAGATGCCACCAATGGATTCAGAAGATAACTACCTCAGTCTGATGGAAAAGAACCTGGATAACTTGAAGGCCGGAATGGGCTGTTAAACAATTTCAATTTTGTAACGTTAGGAGATTAGATTATGCATACTGTAGACTACATTCCTCTCTTATTTGTGGGAACTGTATTTTTCTATCTAACTTTCAAAATGATGGCTAGATACTTACAAGCAAGGGCTCTTTGATAAACAATGAAGGATGGGATTTCCGTCCTGAATGAAAGTAGAGGCGCTGATTATGCTGACCGGTGAATCAGAAAAAATGGAGATAAATGACTACATTTTGGAAGTCGAAGATCTTTCGGTGATTCGTTCTGGTAAATTAGTAATTTCAGACATTAATCTAAAAATTGCTAGAGGCGAATTCGTTGGAATTGTAGGGCCAAACGGAAGTGGAAAAACAACTCTTCTTCTTTCTATACTCGGAATTCTCAATGCAAAATCAGGTACGATTCGAATACACGGCTGCGAGCCGATGTGTCGGAGCAATGATGGGAGAATATCATGGGTCTCTCAAGCAGCATCAAATATTCCTAACAACTTACGAATAACAGTTCGGGAACTAGTAAAATTGGGTTCTATTTCAAGTCGAAACATGTTTTTCCCTGATCGAAAAAAGATAGATCCAATTGTTGATAAGGCAGTAGAAATGGTCGATTTGAAGGATGTGGAGCATACCGATGTTGCAAGACTATCGGGGGGTCAAAGGCAGAGAGCAGTAATTGCCAGAGCCTTGGCATCAGAAGCTGAATTTATCATTCTTGATGAGCCACTAGTTGGTATAGATCGAAAAGCCAGAAGTTCCTTGTTGAAATTGTTAGACAAACTATGTCATGATGCTGGAAAGACGATACTAATGGTATCCCATGATTTAGCAGCTATTCGCCAAACCGCTCATAGAATGATTTACCTTGAAGAAACTATCAAATTCGATGGCGAAACAAGTGAATTCCCAGATCTTACTGAAATTGCTGAATTAAGGGGAATAAATCCAGTACACGATGAATTGAGTGATTATCAGCATTAGGAAATTAGGCTAGGAGGTGATACTAGATGTTTAAAGAAATTGTTGAAGAAATTGGAAGAGGGACTCTACGAACAGTATCTCCGATTTTAGAATTCTTTGCACCAATTGTTCCGGGTAACACCTTCCCGTTATATTTCGAAATTGGATTATTTCAAAGTGCATTAATAGCTGCAATTTTATCCACTATTATTGCTGGACTCATGGGTTCTTTTCTTCTAATTCGTAATCTTTCCTTAATTGGCGATGGTTTAGCACATGTGTCTTTCGGCGGGGTTGCTTTTGCGATTGTTATTGGGTCAGCAGAGGAGTCATTACTCTGGGCGTTACTTTTCAGCACTATTGCTTCAATTTTGATTTACGAACTACAATCAAGAGAGTTACTGACTGGGGATGCATCAATTGCAATCTTCCTTACAGGTATGTTGGCACTTGGCTTAATGATGCTTGGATTATGGGGCGGAGGCATAACCAGCGATGTTCACGGTTATCTTTGGGGTAGCTTGAACTTAATCACACCCTTTAGTCTCGGAATTATCACCATAGTTTCTTTCATAGTGATAATTTGTTTATTTTTCATTCATCCAATTTTGTTGGCAACCACCATTGATCCATTAGCGGCAAGAGTTCAGGGGTTGCCAGTGCGGGATGTTGGATTATTGTTCAGTGTTCTAACTGCAGCAGTGGTAGTTAGTATGGTCAAAATCGTTGGCGCATTGTTGGTGACTGCACTTTTAGTAACTCCAGCGGCTACCGCTCAATTCGTTGGTAAGAGCTTTCGTTCCTGCGTTCTTTGGACACTATTTTTTGGTTTGACTTCGACGATTGTAGGGATATATTACGCAGCAGAAACGGAAGCAGCAAGTGGTGCTATGATTGCTTTAACTGCCGCCACAATTTTTGCAGCAGTAGCAACGTTCCAAATAGTAATCAAGCCTAGTTCGGAAGCATAACTCGAAGTCATCCAAAACGCTGTCTTTGGGCTTCGATAGCCACAGAGGATAGCGGTGCCTGTAGATTGAAAGATGGGACAAAACCTGTCATTGGGATCTTAATGACTTCGTCAACTGAAGATAATACTTCATCGCTGATGCCTTCTCTTTCTCCACCAACGATTAGAATCACATTACCAGTCAAGTCTACTTCCCAAGGTGTCTTTTCCCCCACATCTTCTACTGCGATTATTCTGAATCCTGCCTGTTTAGCAGAATGAATAGATTCAATTGCGTTGCGCCAGAAAACTGGAATGAAGCGATGTGCTTTCATGGAAGCGCGTTTCGCCGCACTTCTTTCTTGATTATTCAACGGCCCGTCTATGATCACGGCATCTGCTCCGGAGACTTCGGCAGTCCGTATACAAAAACCGATGTTGACTGGATATTTTGCTCCGTCAAGCATCCAAATTAGACCGCCGGATTGGAGAACTTCTTCGAAGGTAGCAGATGGATTTCTTCCTACTAAAGCAAGAATATCGGGCGCGCCATCAGAATTGTCCCTTGCCATTCTCCACAAATCATTCTCTGAACCTTCAATCACAAGAATTTCTGATTTTTCTGCCATCGAAATGATTTCGTCGACTTCCTGATTGCCATGATCTCTTTTTGTTAAAATCAATGAGATGGATTCTCCTTCCTCAATAGCATCTCGAACCTCTTCGGTTCCACAGAGTTGCATTGACATCAGCATCACTCATCGACGATTATTCATCTCAAAAATTGGGATTGGATTCATCTTGTGGGAATTGGCTTTGTTGAATCCCCGATAAATTTCCAGAACCCGATGTTGTCTTTCGGTCAAATCCTCCGACGGATTTTCTTCATGCCTCATGGCCCATTCTAGTTCAGCGTATGTCGCTCCGATTTGTTCCTCATCAGTTCTACCATCATCCCATAATCCGTCCGTGGGCGCTGCCTGTTGAATTTTCTCAACTATGTCTAGAGCCTTAGCAATCTCATAGACTTCTGATTTCATCAGGTCGGCGATAGGTGAAATATCGACTCCACCATCGCCGTATTTTGTGAAAAAGCCTACTCCAAAGTCCTCGACTTTGTTTCCTGTTCCAACTACTATTCCACCTGTCGAACCTGCAATCGCGTAGAGAGTAGTCATTCGTAGACGAGCACGGGAATTAGCTAGTGCAAGGGAGGATAAATCGTGCTCTTTCATTTCCTGATTGAATACGTCGTAGGTGCCTGTCAAATCTACTAATCTACCTTCGACATTATCAAAATTAGATTCTAGCCAGGAAATATGTTTGTTCGATAACTCATATTGCTTCGGATCTTGGTGGATTGGCATATTGAGAACGATTGTAGGCAAACCGGTTTTTGCTGAGAGAGTTGAAGTTACTGCAGAATCAATACCACCGGATACTCCGATGACTAGAGTGGTTATGCCATTGCTTTGCGCATAATCAGATATCCAAGCGGTAATCTCGTCCGCTAATTCACTCCAATCAATCATATTCACACCGTTTCAATGACATGCCAAGCCGTATTTCTTTAGACGCCAATAGTTGTATGGCCATGGAGTAATGAATCCTACAAACAACATAATCGGAATTACCCACCATGTCAATGAAGGTTCTCCCATAATTAGAAGATCTGTGGCATTCATCGAAGATTCCATTGCAATCATCGAAATAAGAGACATCCCAATAGCTACTCTGAATGCTTCTCTAATTCCTCCCATCTGTTTGATTAAGATGAAGGTCTCAAGTGCGATTGAGGTCATGATTCCATTGAACATTGCAAGCATCATAATGGACATTGCAGACCAGCCAAGAGCATCAAGATAAGGAATAAATTGGAAAGCGGCAATTGTTCCGAAGTCGCCAATACTACAACCAATCAAGCACCACTTGGTATTGTGTGCAGACTGTCTCCAAACACTTCCATCACGCCAATGGAAGTCTTCTCCGAGGCCATCAACAGTGTACCCGATTGCTCGCACCGCGCTGGACAAATTTTCCTTTGATACCCCGGAGTGAGAAATGATTGCACTTCCTTGCTCATGAGAAACCTCAGCGGAACTCACGCCAGATACTGCTTGAAGAGCATCCCGAACCCTAGATGAACATCCGTCACAAGTCATTCCCCCGACTTCGAGTCTGATGGTATCTGCCATGAATAGAACCCTAGTGAGTTCGCCTTTGAACCCTTGCAATTGGCCATAAGCGCCCTTCGGGCGAACCCCTCAAGTTCAAGACGACATCTCAGTTCGGGTGCTTCGATGGTAGTGCCGACCCAAGCAGGTGACCTTGATCCGGTTGCCCTAGAGACTGCCCTAATGCAAACCTGGAGCGATGAGAATACATTCGCAGAGAGCATTGAGGAGCGCCGTGACGGTGCATCTCCTTTCACCTTCCTAGAAGGGCCGCCTACCGCTAACGGAAAACCAGGGATTCACCACGTTATTTCTCGCCTATTCAAGGACTTAGTTTGCCGATGGAAGACTATGGAAGGACACATCGTTGAAAGAAAGGCAGGTTGGGACACTCACGGACTTCCTGTCGAAATTGAAGTTCAGAAACAATTGGACCTGATGAGCAATGAAGCGATTGAGGCTTACGGGATGGAAGCATTCAATCAGAAATGCAAGGAAAGCGTTTGGACTTACGAGCAAGCATGGCGAGAGATGACCGAAAGAATGGGATTCTGGGTTGACATGGATGATCCTTACGTTACTTTACACGATGATTTCATTGAATCTGCTTGGTGGTCCTTGAAGCAAATGTTCGACAAAGGACTGCTATTCAGGGGCCATAAGGTCCTGCCTTATTGCCCTCAGACAGGAACCAGCTATTCCAGTCATGAAGTCGCTCTTGGTTACAAGGAAGTTTCAGAACCAGCGGTTTTTGTTAAGTTCAAATTGTCAGATGATGATGCTTCGGTACTGGCTTGGACAACTACCCCCTGGACACTACCTGGAAATGTTGGACTCGCAGTTGGACCAGATGTGACTTATGTTCGAGTCAAGATTACTGCTCCTCCATCAGACTCATGGGAGGGACGTGGAGGTGCTCCATTAGAGGAAGAATTGATTCTTGCCAAGGATCTAATGAGTACAGTTTTGAGGCATCAAGTGGAAGTTGTTGAGGAATTCCCTGGCTCAAATTTAGTCGGTATGTCATACAAACCACTGTTTGAAGGTGCAATCGATGGAACAAATCATCCGGCTGCTTGGACTATCGTAGGTGCTGATTTCGTCACTACTACTGACGGAACAGGTGTTGTGCACACAGCGGTAATGTATGGTGAAGATGATTACAATCTTGGAATGAAGGAAGGTTTCCCAGCACAACATACTGTTGGAATGGATGGAAGATTTGTTGAAGGAACTCATATGCAACTTGATGGACGATATGTCAAGGATTGTGATTCCGATATTATCGACCTTCTCGCAGAGCAAAATTCACTCTACAGAGAGCACACATATACTCACGATTACCCACATTGTTGGCGAACCGATCACCCTCTATTGTACTACGCAATGGACAGTTGGTTCGTTCGAATGACCGCAGTCAAAGAACAAATTCTGCAATACAATTCCGAAGTAGAATGGGCTCCTTCTTGGACCGGTGAAAAGCGCATGGGTGAATGGCTTTCCAACATCAAAGATTGGGCAATTAGTCGAGAACGATATTGGGGGACTCCAATACCAGTTTGGATTTGCCCCGACTGTGGTAAGGAACACTGCATAGGAAGCATCGCTGAAATGGAGGAAATGAAAACCGCTGATTCCTCAATGCCTCCTGAATTACACAGACCCTATGTTGACGATGTCAAATTGCACTGTCCTTCAGAGGGATGTTCGGGAGAAATGATTCGAGAACCATATGTCATGGATTGCTGGTTTGATTCAGGATGTGCATCTTTTGCTCAATGGCACTATCCATTCGAAAATCATGGTAAATTCGACGGTTCATTCCCTGTTGACTACATTTGCGAAGCGGTCGACCAAACTCGTGGTTGGTTCTATTCTCTAATGGCAGTATCAACTACAGTATTCGACAGTATATGCTACAGAAGATGTCTCTCATTGGGTCATATTCTCGATAAAGATGGCAAGAAAATGTCGAAATCAAGAGGTAATGTTGTCAATCCATGGGACCATTTCAACAAGGAAGGTTCGGATTCAATCCGCTGGTATATGATGACACAAAGCGCTCCCTGGTCACCTACTAATTTCGACCCTAACGGAGTTCGTGAGTCATATGCAAAGATGTTCCTGACCCTTTGGAACGTTCATCGCTTCCATGCAGACTACGCTGCACTGGATGGCTTTGACCCGGATGAAGAAGAGGGCTTTGTTGCTGTATCCGAGAGAAGCCCACTCGACCGTTGGATTCTCTCAAGATTACATACGGTCGCCAATGCTTATCACGACCAATTCGTTGCTTGGGATTTCCATAAAGCAGGTAGAGATTTGGAATCATTCGTTGTCAACGATTTGTCCAATTGGTATGTTCGCAGAAGTCGACGACGACTTTGGGATGAGGCTGATTCAAGCGATAAGCGAGCCTGTCAACACACCCTTCACGAGGTGCTTCTCACAGTCTGCCGTCTGATGGCACCGGTGGCCCCATTCATGCCAGATCAAATTCACCGAGATTTGACTGGAGTATCCGTACACCTCGCTGATTGGCCGGTTGGCTCGAAATTAGTAGATTCCAGTCTGCCACCTCAGGACTGGGCATTGGAACAAGAGATGGCTTTGGTTCGAACATTAGCAGAAACCGGTCGTCGAATTCGAGTTGAAGCGGATCGCAGACAGCGGTTACCATGCAAGTCAGGTTGGATAGTTGGTGGCCCAGACATTTCACAATTCCATGATTTGCTGTCTGAAGAGTTGAATGTTGAATCACTAACTACGGAAGACGACCTAGAGCGCTTCCAAAGAATTGTTATCGAACCGAATAGGAAATCACTCGGTGCAAAGTGCCGTCAAGATTTGCCCTCTGTTCTAGCATTGCTTGCAGAGGCTGATCCTGATAATCTACTTCTCGAGATTGATGCAGGAATCTGTATTCTAGAAGGATATGACATAACAATGGAAGACATAGAAATCCGCAGAGTGGAACAAGAAGGTTATGCAGCTGCAACAATCTCTGACGAGGACGTAGGAGATGTATCCTTAGTACTGGACATGGTTTTGGACGAAGATTTGCTATCCAAGGGTCTAGCTCGTGACATAATTCGTAGAGTACAAGCAAAGCGAAAAGATCTCGACCTTGATGTAGAGGCCACAATTAGCCTATCAGTCTGGATTGAAGGGCTCGATTTGTCAGACTCCGATTGGGCCCACGTTCAATCTGAGGTAAGAGCAGGGACTGCACAATTGAACCAAGGTGAAACTGAGGGAGACCACTTCGAAGTGGATGGAGTTTCTGTGACCTTCGCTGTAGAAGCGTAGACTCAAATCGCAATTGATGGGCCATATTCAGTTGGCAAAAGTAACTCTACCCCGAATAACGGGTCTGGGTCTGTTGAATCGTGATAAGCGATGAATGAACCTCCATCTGGTAGAATTCCCATACTAGCAAAGTCAAACCGTATGTCATTACCCGCACCCGATGTCGAATCTAGATCCCCTTGCCCAAGGTAAGTCAAGGTATCAGGTTCGAGGGAATCCGAGAATCCTCGGACATGCCAAGCAACATCAACATCAGGACCTTCAGCACTTTGGTATCTGATATTTACAACCATTAAATCGTGCACGCCACTTGAATGCCATTCCCATTCTTCTATCTCAGTCGCGCTTCCCGTGATATTATAATTCTGTAAATCCCAAGTTTCTCCGCCGTCCCAAGACATGTAGTGAGTTATGCCAACACCACCGGACATTCCACCAAAGCAATGTAAGGCAGATGATGAGTCAAAAGCACAGTACTGAGTAGGGAGGGATGAACCATTCAGTGTTGTTGCGGACCACCAATTGAGAGAAGTGTCGACGAATGCATCGGTTCCATCTGTGAAGTAGTCAGGAAAGTATAGACCCCCTGATGGCACAGGAAATGCGCGCATCTCTTTGTGCGGTTTTGTGAAATCCCACTCAGGACCCAAGCCTTCCGCAGTCAAATCAACCTCGATTGAATCGAGGTTAGCATCTCTATCAGGGAAATCAAAGTAATCGTAATTCAAACCATCAGTAGATATCTGGCCACCAAGATTTGCAACTTGGTGCCAGAAATTAGAAATTACCAAAGTAGCATATTCGCCATTACCATACAAACCACCATTAATTGGACCTACGATTTCTACTTGCCAAGAGCGATCGTAGAATGGTTCAGGAGTACGGTTGAAGCACCACATCCATTCCTCATCCTCGGCATCATAAAGGAAAGCGTAGAATTGGTCCGCTCCACTACTACTTGGATATGGGAACCAACCCATGGAAATTAGGTCTCCATTAGTGGCTTGGACGATACTTCCCTCTCCAAGACCTTCTTGACCCGGAACAGTTGGCTTAGGTTCCCTGCAACCAATCTGAGAAAAAATACTGGGCCGATATTCCTGCCAAGTATGTCCTCTGTCTTCAGACCAAGTAGGATATTCGCCTCCGAAATTAAGTATCCAACCTTCTTTGGTCGCTGCGAGATAATGTTCACAACAATTTCCTCCTTCTTCATTTCCAAAGACTGCCCAACTAGAATTGCCCCATGACTGGTTGGAAAAAGGAGAGGCTACTTCGAAATACCTAGCATCCTCATGACCCATTGGATCATCGATGTATACCATATCTTTGTCCCAATCAGGTATTGGGTCAATAATTGCAGAAGCTATTCTTCCTGATAAGCACCCTGCGAATGACATGGTGATGACCATTAGGACCGCGCAGGCCACCCTTCCGCTACGCTGCATGACTAACGCTAGTGCTTCGCACTCGGTCAGTATTTCGGTGCTTCGCTTTGCCGATTTGAAGTATTCACAATAAAATTCTACCAATTGAATACTGAACGAATCAGGGTTGGATTGAAGGGGTGTATTGACCCGTGCCTGTGCTATGCGTAGAGCCCTTACCTTGGCCCTGCTGATGTTAATGATGACGATTACACCGATGCCTGCTTCGGCTCAAGGCAGCGGAAATTCAATTGTAATTAATGAAATTCTAGTTTCTGTAAATAATGCAAATTATGGAGGAACTGATTGGAATGGAGATGGTTCAATGGGATCTTATAGCGATCAATATGTAGAGTTGTACAACCCTACTTCGGAAGCAATAGACATAGGAGGATGGTATCTGGATGACATCGCAGACGGCGGTTCACCTGCCTGTAGCATCAAATGGAATACTATACTCGAACCAGGTGGCTACATCACGTTCTTTCGTTCTTGGACACAAATTGAATTCGATTATTGGGATGGTGACACTATCCGAATCCTTGACGGGAATATGAATGAAATCGATTCCGTCAGTTACGAAGGAGAAGACTCTGATTGGGATGTCCCATATGGCTACGATACGGGTGGTAATTGGGCAAAACTTGTCGATGGCGCTCCAACCCCAGGAGGGCCTAATGGTCAGCAATGGGTAGGTGTAGCGAACGTAGTGCAAGGTAACTGCTACCCGCCTCAAGATCATATTCACCGAGGTGAATATGTCCTAGAAGGAAGAGTTGTTACTATGGAATCGCAAGATTCTGTTATCGATGATGGACGTATTCTCGTCATCGATGGAATGATTGAGGCTGTTTGGAGTGCCTCTGATCCTACTCCATCCGCTGCGGAGGGTGTTGTGTCAATTCCAACTAGCGGCACAATATATCCCGGATTCATTGACCCTCACAATCATGCCAAATACAACATCATTCCACTATGGGATCACGGAACCAATGGATGGGATAACCGCTACCAATGGCAGGCTGAAGACTCTTACCGCGATGCTAAGGATGTCGGTTGCTCGCTAACAGATCCTACAGCCCAAAGATTTGCAGAATTAAGGGCAATCGCTGGTGGAAATACAGCATTACAAGGAAGTTCAACATCCTACACTGACACATTCGAGACTATGTTGGCAAGAAACATAGAACTGTACAATTTCGGTAGGGATTACATCCACACAAAGGTCTCAGAATTAGAATCTGATTATCAAGGTAATCACATCAAAGACGGAAATGCATCGGGTGAATTAGATGCTTGGTTCTTGCACTTAGCAGAAGGTATTGACGAATCCAGCAGAGCTGAATTCGATATCTTGGTGCAAAATGACTTGCTTGTAGGCGAGTTGGTAGTAATTCATGGAACAGGACTAACTCAAGCAGAATTCGATGCACTCGGCAATGTAGGAGGAAGTCTTGCTTGGTCACCAACTTCTAACCTAATCCTCTATGGAGAAACTACCGATATTGCAACAGCCAAAGCAGAAGGAGTCAACATAATGATTGGACCAGATTGGGCTCCTTCTGGTTCCAAGAGTTCAATGCACGAATTGAAGACTGCAGATTGGTGGGATGAGAATGTCCTTGGAGACATATTTACAGATTATGAATTGGTTCAGACAATTACGACCAATATTGTTGATGCGATCGGATGGGCTGAACACACAGGTCGAATCCAACCAGGTCTCGCCGCCGATCTAGTTGTCCTCGACACCTTCCACGCCGATCCNTATCGAAACGTTGTGGAGGCAATTGATCCTGACGTACGTCTTGTCGTGGTGGGTGGACTGGCCGTCTTCGGAGATGTTGACATAATGGAAGCCATGGATGATGAAATTCAGATTATCCAAGGAGAGGGTTTCAGAAAGGCTACCGACATAACCTACGATGGAGTTCCTGAAGCGACATTAACCGTTGACGAACTGATGACTTTCTTGGAAAATTGTAACCAAGGTGCACAAGTTCCACTTGAGTATCTATTCACTTTCGGTGATGAGAGATATTTCGACGTCCTGAACCGTTCACAAACTTTCCAAAATGGAAGAACCATTGACCTGTGGTCTGAATATTACGATATTGAATTAGATGAAGATGGGCACAGAGTAGGAGGGACTGTTGGAGGCGCTGATCCAATAAACACAACAATCGACCCGAATAACGGTGGTAATGGAAATAATGGAGGAACGACTGTTCCTGAGCCTGAATTGCCAAACGTGTTCGCAACATATGGTCCTAGAGGTGCAACGCTTTCTCATCCAACGACTATAGAGGAAGGAATACATCTCGAAACTTGTACATCCGATAATGGACAAACAATTCCCGAGGACAAAGAATTACTCTGTGGTTCCATATTGATAGTTATGCAACCTACCGACGATTGTATTGAATTGGAAGGATGGTATTGTCAATTAGAGCTAGGTGATGCCTTTGCAGTACCTAGTAAACTGTGTGAAGACGTTGGTTCTCTGCCCACCGATGTGACTTGTAGAGATGCGTGGTCATACTTGGATATCGAGCAAGAGCCAGAACCAGAACCTGAATTGCCAGAAAACGAAGAGGAGGCATTATTGGAAGGACCATTGTATTGGGTTGCAGTGATTTCATTGATTGGACTTCTTGTAGCTTCGATTGTGACCATCAATAACAACCTTCGTGGTTCAGATGAAGATGAATGATTAGGCTAATCGCCAAGTTGGTCCCTCAGGACCATCTTCGACAATAACACCAATGGAATTGAGTTCGTCTCTAATTTCATCCGCCCGATTCCAATTCTTTGTTTGTCTAGCGGTTTCACGTTCTTTGAGTAGGCCTTCAACTCTATCGGCAATATCTGCCCTAGCCGATTCTGCCTCAGCACGTCCTGCTAACACCTCGGCTGAACTTGGTAGAAGTCCCAATACATCCCCTGCATACTTCTCAAACCAAGAAACAAGATCTCTGCCTGGGTTTTGAGATACAACCGCTTGAATCTCAATAATTGCAGCTCTAGTATTGAAGTCGTCATTCATTGCATCAGTGAAGCGTTGGCTGTAATCAGACAGGTCCACTACTGAATCTGAGTCCGAAGAAAGAGACGCGCTATATGCCTCTACCAACCTCTCATAATGGATTGCTGCATCCTGTAAGAATTCAGGAGTCAAATCAATTGGATTACGATATGGGACACTCAGTAGTGCATATCGAAGAGCGAGCGGAGCATGGTTCTCGAAGGCTTCTCTAACGGTCCAAAAGTTTCCAAGACTCTTGCTCATTTTTTCTCCATCGACATTCACAAAGCCGTTGTGCATCCAGTACCCTACAACAGGCTCGCATCCGGTACAACACTCAGATTGGAAAATCTCGGCTTCGTGGTGAGGGAACCTAAGATCATGTCCGCCACCATGAATGTCAAATTGTTCTCCAAAGTGATTGAGAGACATGGCTGAACACTCAATGTGCCAACCTGGCCTACCATCACCCCATGGACTCTCCCAGGATGGTTCACCAGGCTTTGCTAATTTCCAAAGCGCAAAATCGCGATGATCTCGCTTTCCTGAGCCGCTATCTGCTACTCTACCGCCAGCACCGGCTCTAACCATCTCAAGCGTTTGACCAGTTAATTGACCATATTTTTCTGGCGCTGTGTCTATCTCAAAGTAAACTCCATCCCCACCAACATAGGCGTGCCCCTTTTCTTGTAAACTCGAAATCATATCGATAATTTCGGGGATAGTTTCGGTGACTCTAGGATAGTGGTCAGCCCTTAGGACGTTCATCGCATCCATTACTTCGAAGTAGTCCTCAATATTTCGATTGGAAACCACAGAATAATTGACACCTTCAGATTCAGAAATATTGAGTATCTTATCGTCGATATCGGTAAAGTTCTGAACATATTCAACCTCGTAGCCACTAGCTTCTAGCCAACGGTGTACAACATCGAATGCTAGGTAGCAACGAGCATGCCCTAAATGACTAGGTGAATAAGGAGTTATTCCACAGACATACATGCTAACTCTACCCTCGTTTAGAGGAGAGAATTCTCGCTTCTTGCGAGACCGTGTGTCATAGACCCTGAGAGTCATTCTGATTGTGCTGCGCGGCTTATCCGTCAAGAACCCCGCGCCGCTTCCACGAGCGCGCGATACAATCCGATATGTCCAATACGCTCTGGGTGCCATTGAACTCCAATGCAAAATCTCTTGTCGGTTCGCTCAACACCCTCAATCAAATTATCATGTACTGAATAGGCACTGATCTGCAAACTACCAGCGTCTGATATTCCTTGGTGATGAGTTGAATTGGCCATTACTTCGTCACCCATTATTGCATGTAAATGACTGCCACCAATAATCGACACTCCATGTTCAGTCACTTCTCCATCCCATCCTCCGTGTTCCTCAAATCCAGGAGTTTCGGGTAGGTGTTGGTACATTGAACCTCCGTGAATTACACACANCAACTGCATTCCTCTACAGATTCCAAGAAGTGGAATATCTCTCTCGATTGCTGCTTTGATTAGCGATGCCTCGGAGTTGTCTTGATCTGGATGAGCCAAGTATACGTGTTCACCAGGTTCCTGACCATACAAAGAAGGATGGATATCTGGACCCCCTGCCACAACTAAACCGTCGAGAAAATCTAGGTTTGAAGCGCAACACCCAGGTGGTAAAAGAATAGGCTGTCCACCTGCTTCTTCGATGATATCTGTATAGGTTGATGGAAGGATTACTGCTTCGATATTCCATGGGCCGAAAGTTGAGTCTCGTTTACAGGCGGTAACACCAATTACAGGAGCCCGCCCATGATTACTCATACGTAGGGCACTTGCTAGTTGACTAATTCAATCCGATGGTATCGGATTTAGCAGATTATATCCTTGCTGCTTCGATTAATGCATTGAATACTTTCGTTTGGTCTATCATTTCTGGATGCCATTGCATAGAGAGCAAGAAACTAGCTCCGGGTAGTTCAACCGCTTCGATAAGTCCATCTTCGGTTCTAGCAACCACCATTAGGTCTCCGGCATCTGCAACTCCTTGATGGTGGCCGGAATTAGCCATGGTTTCAGTACCGATGACAGATGCCAATAGCGAGTCTTCCTCTATCTGTACTAGATGATTAGACCAATCACCCGCAGTTGCACCATGACTTTCGTGACCAGGGGTTTCAGGTAGATGTTGGTGAAGCCTACCTCCTCTCTCTACAGATAATAATTGATGGCCCCTACAAACACATAGCATTGGAAGGTCTCTTTCAATTGCAGATGCGATTAGTAATGATTCCCAACTATCCTGTTCTGGACGGAAGTCGCTGGTCCTTTCATGCGGCTCCTCTCCATAACGTGCTGGATCGATATCTCGACCCCCAGCGATAATTATCCCATCGAGGCGGTCGAGTAATGTTTCAACATCGTCGCCTTCAGTAAGCAAGACGGGTATCCCACCCGCTTTTCTGATCGCTGTTGGATAATTTGCAGGCAACATGACAACTGCTTGCTCAGGTGTTTCATAATCTCGCAGGTTAATCGAGGTAGTAACCCCGATTATAGGAGAGGACAAACAATCACTCCGCTTCTCTAGCAAGTCTAGCAGCGCGGAATGACATAATGCCACAAACCATGAACGTCACTCCAACGAAAATTAGGATAATGTGAGAGGAAATTGCAAGATTGGACATTTCTGAAAAATCGGCAAAAACTCTTGCACCTCCAAGCGCCATCAATAGTGCCAGAACCATTGATGCGTGCATTAGGTGATGGCGCATGTCTGGCATCCTTTCCGATAGTATTCCCAGAAGCAATAGAGGAGCGCCCATGAATGAGGGAATCATTGCAGTAATCGAAGATTGGTCCGATATGATGTATGCCGCGATACCCCACAATACAAGTATTGATCCTTCGTAAATTGCGATTCTCGGAATTGTCAAGCCTGAGACTGTGAACTCGTCGCCCATGGTTACTCGTGTATGCAGCGCTATTTATGCATCACTCAGGAGCATTAGCGGCAGCAGCGGCTTGAATCTCTTCGTCTCTAGCGACTATTTGCTCCCATAGAATCTCGGCTACGTCTTTGACGTCCATTTCGGCGCCGACTGCATCTAATCCGTCTTTGACCATGATTGAACAGAAGGGACAGCCGACTGCAACTGTGTCGCATCCTGTCTCGGCTATCTCCTTGGCTCGAATTTGATTGACGCGCTTATCGGCATCTTCCTCCATCCACATTTGAGCCCCACCGGCTCCACAACAGAATGAATCAGTTCCATGCCTCTCAACTTCCTTATCGACACCACCAATTATGTCTCGAGGTTCGTCGACAATACCTCCTATTCTACCAAGATAACATGGGTCATGGAAGGTGACTGATTCTTCGGTTGAAACGTTAGGAAGTTTTCCTTCTTCTTGCAATTTGGCGAGTATTTCAGAATGGTGGAATACCTCTAATTCTGCACCGCCATAATCTGCGTATTCCTTTCCTAAAGTATGGAAGCAATGTGGACAAGATGCAACTATTCTCTTTACTCCTAATTCCTGGAAAGTCATCATATTGGTTTCTGCGAGCATTTGGAATAGATACTCATTTCCTGCGCGTCGGGCTGGGTCTCCAGAACAACCTTCTTGCATTCCTAGAATACCAACATCCAATCCAGCTTCATTTAGCAAACCAATAGTCGCTCGTGCAACTTTCTGATTCCTCTCGTCAAAACTTGCGGCACAACCAACGAAGTAGATGTATTCTGCCGGTTCACCAATCTTGATGTCGAGTCCTTCAGCCCAGTTACCACGCTCATGCATACCGAATCCGTATGGATTTGAAGCGGATTCTAGATTACCCATTGCGACATTCAATTCCTCTGGATATTCCATTGTCTCCATCATAGCGTTTCGACGGAGATCTGTGAGTTTAGGCACATGCTCGATGTAAACCGGGCAAGCATCAACACATGCGTGACATGTAGTACAGGCCCAAACCGCATCCGCACTCATTCGGTCTAGGATACTCTCATCGGGTGTTTCACCCTTGAGTAGAATCGGCGCGTGGTCATTAGCATAATCTCGGACGTCGTGTACAATTTGCATTGGGTTCAATGCCTTGCCAGATTCATAGGCTGGACAAACATCCTGACATCTTGCGCAGGTAGTACAAGCCCAGCCATCAATGAGTTGTCTCCATGAGAATTGTTCGTAACTCGCAACTCCAAATGCCTCGATGTCCAATTCTTCCAAAGAAACTGCTTGGCCACTATCATTGACTGCTAGCGGCTGCATCTTGGCCATTGGCTCCGTGTCGTAGAAGAACACGTTAGGGAACGCCATAACGAGGTGCATGTGCTTAGACATTGGAATAAGCACGAAGAACGTACATATCGCCAACATATGAGCCCAATAGGCCGCAATTACTTGCCCTTCTGTAACTCCCTGTTCGGCAAACCAATACCCAAGGGGCTCCCAAGTTGAAGAAGGTGATTCGCCGGATTCTACTATGAATGAAGTGGTTGTAATCGTCATAATCAGAAAGAGAATGAAGTTGCCTTCCAATTGCGATTTACCTTTCAACTTCTCAGGTGTGAAAACTACCCTCCGGGTTAGTGCTGCGACACATCCAACTAGACCCATTGTATAACCAAGTTCTACTATTCCATTCCAAGGCCCTACTAGGGCACTAGGTAATGCTTCACCTGAGAACCAATTTGCAGTGGCCAAGTCAAACATGTCAGTTGAGAGCATCAAAAAGCCCCAAAACATCAGCACATGCATAATTCCAATGACTCTGTCTTCGAGTACTCTTTTCTGACCCAGCCAGCCGGTGATAACTTCCAAAACTCTCTTTCCCCATGAGTCAAAGCGATCATCACTGGAGCCGATCATTACTAGCCGAATTGCCAGTTGTACTTGGTATAGGAAGAAGGCTATGGATAGCCCTCCTATAGCTAAAAGAATCATCCATCCCTCTAGCGGCCCATAGGTCTGAAGAAGTGGGTGCTCCATCATGAATCACCTGCAGGCCTTGGGCCTGCATGATGCTCCCAAGTGTGGCCGGACCTTGAATGAAACCCCATATTTGTTTTTCAGGGGTCAGTAAAGGCATTTTAACATAAAAGCTGAGAAGGCATTCATTCTGAGAGCTTGAGAGTATGGATTAATAGCCTGTGCGATAACAGGGTTTCATGGTGGAATTCAATCTAAGTGAAGACCAGGAAATGATGAGAGAACTAGCCAGAAAATTCGCTAATGAGGAGCTTGTTCCTAATGCTGAAAAATGGGATAGAGAGGGGATATTTCCTAAAGAGGCGATAGATGAGGCGCGTAGTTTGGGCCTGTTGAACTGTACCATACCAGCAGATTATGGGGGCCTTGGATTGAGCTTCTTAGACGAAGCTATAATCAATGAAGAGCTGGGAAGAGGTGATCCTGGTTTCGCTACTATTACCGGGGTAACTATGCTGGCATGTCACCCGTTAATCTATGGAGGTAGCGAGGAGCAAAAGAAAGAGTATCTCGGTAGGGTTTGTCGGGGAAAAATTTCTGCATATTGCGTGACCGAGCCAGGTTTTGGTTCAGATGTAAAATCGATAGAAACGACAGCTGTCCTAGATGGCGAACATTACATACTCAATGGTTCAAAAATGTGGATTGGTGGTGCAGGTTATGCCGATTGGTTCTATGTTCTCGCCAGAACTGGAAAGGATAAAAGTCACGATTCATTGAGTGGATTCATCGTTGAATCGAACATGGAGGGAGTAGAGGTAGGCAAGAAGGAGGAGAAGATGGGGCAACGATCATCTGATACCAGGGGAGTGGTATTTAGAAATGTCAGAATTCCAAAAAAGAATATTATTGGAAGAGAAGGGGATGGATGGTTACAAGCTATGATTTCCTTTGATCGGTCTCGGCCCATGTTAGCTGCGCACGCCTTGGGTAACGCTAGAGGAGCTATGGAGGAAGCGTGGCGTTATGCAAACGAGAGAGAGACCTTTGGAAAATCCATTTTTGAACATCAATCCATAGCTTTCATGCTTGCCGACATGAGTACCAAAATAGAGTGTGCTCGATTATTAGCCCACAAAGCCGCATCCAAGCTGGACGCAGGAGAGAGAGCAACTCTTGAATCCGCCCATGCAAAGAGGTTTGCCGCAGACGTGGGAATGGAGATAACCACAGATGCCGTTCAGATTTTTGGTGGGTATGGGTATTCCGAGGAGTTTCCAGCCGCTAGAAGGATGCGAGGGGCTAAAATCTACCAGATATTTGGCGGGACAAGTCAGATACAGAGGCTCATCATAAGTAGAGAGACGAACAAAGAATATATTCAAGGCGTCAATTAAATCGGGTATGAGGTTTTTTCATTTGTTCCAGATGAGTTATCCCAATGCTCATTTCCTTTGACCAGACGCGGAGTGCATGGTTACCGCATTTGCGCCGGGGAAGTGTATTCTTTTCGGGGAGCATGCAGTAGTCTACGGCCACCCCGCGGTTGCTGTTGCAATCGATTCAGGGGTCGAGGTAGAATTGACCGAATCGGACTCATGGACAATTGAAGGAATGCCCTTTCACAGTGAAAAACACCCTCACATTTCTCATATCCTGAATGACATTTTCGAATATGGTGGAAGACCTCTGAAAATCGCAATTGAAAGCGGGTTGTTTTCAGCCGCGGGCCTAGGCTCTTCTGCAGCTCTTTCCAATGCGATGGGAGCGGCAGTACTTCGGATGATGGATGCTAATGCAGAATTAGACTCAATCAAATTAGCCAGAATTGGCCACGCTGCGGAGGCAAAGGCCCAGTTCGGACGAGCGAGCCCAACGGATACGGCAACCAGCGCCCTTGGTGGTTGTGTTGTTGTGGCTGGAGAACAAGTCACAGGCACTGAGCACGTATTCGATGCATCAATGGTCACCCCCGAAGGTGAAAGGAAATGGTCCGTTTGTAAGGTCGAATTACCTGACGATTTGGATGCTTGGTTAGTGCTTGGATTCACTGGTATTGGATCACCTACTGGAGAGATGGTGGCTG
>JGI24820J26691_1000071_pt1 | contig 24092 bp, 21 predicted proteins | sample METZYME_5_50m_FD_26691 | JGI IMG/M metagenome (IMG submission 26691) | reverse complement strand
CTTTGGATCCAAAATTTCAATTCTAATACCTACTTTTCTTTCTTCTGTAATAGGTTTTCTTTTTATAATGCGTTTCTTGAGAAATTTTATTGTATACGATTTTAAAAAAATTATGCATTCTAAGATCGACAAAGACATTCTCAGATTCTCTATACCATTAATGTTTGTTTCCGCGATTGGTATCTTAATGCACTGGATTGATATACTAATGCTTGGATATCTTTCAGATACAACTAATGTTGGAATGTATCATCCTATTGATAGAACTGCCGGATTAGTAAGAATGATTTTATTTGCATTTGCAGGAATTTTTGCTCCAATATTTTCAGAAAAATATTTTAATAATGATTTAAATGGTATGAGCAATGCTTTAAAATCATCTACAAAATCTATTTTATTTTTTTCAACACCAATTTTTATTTTCTTATTCGTTTTTTCGCAACCTATGTTATTGTTATTCGGATCAGAGTTTAATAATAGCTTGTCTTTAAAAGTTTTATTAATCGGAATTTTTGCCCAAACAATATTTGGTCTTGGCTCTTCAACATTAACAATGAGCGGTTATACTCTTTATAATTTATTCAATGTTTCAATAGCATTAATTATCAATATAGTTTTGAATTTTCAGTTAATACCTTCAATGGGAATATTAGGTGCTGCTTTCTCAACAACTGTATCGTTGATTATTTTGAGCATTTTAAGGTTAATTGAAAATTTGATAATATTAAAATTGAATATTTTATCATTGAAAATGCTTAAACCAATATTTTCAGGTTTTATTTTATTTTCAATTTTTAATTATCTCAATACTAATATTATCAATTTCCAAGATCAGTCAATAATGTACCAAGTAGTGTTTTTAGTTTTTATTTTGTTTTCTATTCTAGTAACATTTTTTGTATTAAATATTCTATTGGGACTAGATGAGGATGAAAAAATATTTTTTAAAAATTTCAAAAATAAAATTTTAAGTTGATATGATTCTTCTTTGTACTTTTTTCAGTGTTTTAATTATTTCAATTCTTTTTGCAGATATTATATTTTTTGACAAATCATTTGCTTCTGGAGATACACTCAATCCATATGCAGCTTCAAATATCTTGGATCAAAGCAAATCCCTGTTAAATGAATGGCCACAATGGCAACCTTGGATTTTTTCAGGTATGCCATCATTGGAATCTTTTACATATGTAAATCTTTTATATACCCCTAGCTATATATTGAATGAAATAGGATTTTCAGATATAAGTATTCAATTTTTGCATCTAATGTTCACTTCTATTGGAATGTACTTATTGATAAATAAATTAATTTCCAAAAGGTATATATCGATAATAGTTTCAATGTTATGGATAATGAATCCATTTTTAATAACAATGATTGTTTTTGGACATGGAAGTCAAATGATGACTGCTTCTTTTTTTCCGTGGATTTTATATTCATTAATACTATTAAAAGATAATCCAACTTTAAAAAACATGACAATGTTAGCTTTGCTTCTTGGTTTTCAATTTCAAAGAGCACATGTTCAAATTGTTTATTATAGCTGCATGATACTTTTTACTTTTTTCATTTATAATTACATAAAAATCAAAGATAGAAAATTCTTTTTATTATTTTTATCAGCAATATTTTTTGCATTTTTAATTTCAGCACACATATATCTCCCATCACTTGATTACAAAGATCTATCAATTAGATCTGGAGATATTGCAAATCTACAGTATGCTACAAATTGGTCAATGCATCCAAAAGAGCTAATTACTTATTTTTTACCATATTATTATGGCTTCGGTGGCTCATCATATACAGGTTTTATGCCATTCACTGATTATCCAAATTATGTTGGACTACCTGTAATATTATTAGCACTTTTTTCTCTCAAAAATTTATCAAATAATAGATTATATTTTCTTTCAGTTTTAATTGTAAGCATACTTTTATCATTTGGAAAATATTTTAGTATCTTCTACGAGTTCTTTTATAATTATCTTCCCTTTTTTAGCAGCTTCAGAGTTCCAAGCATGATATTAATAGTTTCAAATTTTTGCCTTTATATATTATGTGCATATGGATTAAAGGATTTGTCATTTTACATAATTGAGAATTATAAAAAAATATCATATCAAATGATTATGATTTTTTTCTTCTTAATTTCATTTTTAGATATTCAAAGAATTGATTTCCAAATTATAAATCCACCTAAAGATAGTGGACAAAAATCTCAAATGGTTTCAAAAGAATTTTTTAACTCAATTTTTATTGAAGATGAGACAATTATTTTTTTAAAAGATAATTTAAAATCAAACAGAATTTATCCAGCTGGATCTTTATTCACCGATCCAAAATTTAAATATCACGGAATTGAATCAGTTGGAGGATATCATCCAGCAAAGTTTAATCACTATGCAAAGTTAATGAGTAATACTAATAACCTGCTTTCAATACCAGTTCTACAATTTTTAAATGTTAAATATTTCATAAGTACTACTCAAATTAACCATCCAAAACTTAAATATATTAAAACCACAAACTTCAATTCTATAAATGGTCTAAAAAGAATTTTCATTTATGAGCTAGAAAATTTTACTGAAAAGGCATGGTTTGTTAGAAATGTTATACCAGAAGATAAAAACCTTTATTTATTCCTTAATTCAGATGCTTTTGACCCAAATAGAATCGCTGTGGTTAAAGATTTGAGTGAAAAAAAGTTTTCGAATGCTCAAGTGAAGAATATCAATCGACAAATTCATAAGATTGAAATTGAAGTTGATATTAAAAATGAGAGTTTTCTTGTTTTAAGTGAAATAAATTATCCAGATAGATGGAAAGCTTATGTCGATGGTAAAGAACAAAAGATTTATCAGGTAAATGGTGTTCTAAGAGGGCTTTTACTAAAGGAGGGCGATAAGTCGATTATTTTTGAATATGATAATTCATATTTTAAATTATTTTTTAATATCTCAAAATTTTTGATATCAGCTTTAATACTATCACTTTTTATTCCAAATCTTATGGCCTTGTTTAAGAGTAAGAACTAAACTAATTTTTGTCATGTTAAATAAAATACTAATTTTTCAACAGCAGGAAGCTTCTTTTTTTGATATTTTTTTAAGTCAACTACCCATATTTCTTATTTTTCTTGTTTTATATTACTTTTTTTTGAGACCCAATTCAAAAAAACAAGAATCAATAAAAAATATGCAGGCNAACTTATCAAAAGGCGATAAAATCGTTACTATCGGCGGTATTCACGGTAAAGTTGTTAGAGTTAGAAATGAAAAGGTTATCATTAGAGTTTCTAATGATAACGAGCTTACCGTGGATAAGACAGCAATAGCAAAATTATTAAATTCTGATAATTAATTTATGGCAGTAAAAAAAGTAGTAAAATTTGGTCATCCAGCACTAAGAACTATTTCAGATGATATCAATGATTTCTCAAATATTAATCAATTAATTACAGACTTATTTGATACAATGTATGAATTTGACGGAATTGGATTAGCAGCAAACCAAATAGCAGTTACAAAAAGAATTTTTGTAGTAGATATATCTCATACAGATGAATGTGATTCTCCTATGGTTTTCATAAATGGGGAGATTGAAGAGGGAGATGGATCTGTTATAGATTCGGAAGGATGCCTTTCTTTACCTGACATTAGGATAAATGTTGAAAGATTTAAAACAATTAAATATACATACTTAGATGAAAATCTTGATAAGCAGACAAGGGAATTTAGTGGTTTATTATCAACAGTAATTCAACATGAAAATGACCACTTAAACGGTAAACTTATTACTGATTACGCAACACCAGCAGATTTATTGAAATATGATAAAGCTCTAAAATTAATGAAATCTGAAAATGAAAGATAAAAAAGCAAAAATTATTTTTTTTGGCAATACAGAATTTTCAAATAAAGTTCTTGATGAATGTAATAAAAACTTTGATGTAGAGTTTGTTGTTACCAATCCTTCAAAAAAAATGGGTAGAGGTCAAAAATATCGACATACACCAGTGATGGAATTTTCAAAAAAAAACTCCTTAAATGTTATTGAATGTGACGATTTAAATGATCCCAAATTTCAAAAGAAGTTAACTGAAAATAAAGTCGATTTATTTATAGTTGTAGCATATAAGATTCTTCCAAAAGAACTCTTAAATATTCCAGATTCAGGATGTATAAATCTTCATTCCTCAATGTTACCAAAATATAGAGGAGCTGCACCAATACAACATGCAATTTTAAATTTAGATAAAGAAACAGGTGTATCAACTTTCTTAATAGAGCCAAAAGTTGACACAGGAAAGGTTATTCTTCAAGAAAAAGTTGATATATCAATTAATGATAACTTTGGAACACTTTCAGAAAAACTAAGTACAGTAGGTTCAAAATTAATGATTACTTCAATTAAAAAAGTTATCAATAACGAAGCAGATTTGATTGTTCAGGACGAGAATGATGTTTCAAAAGCTCCAAAAATTCAAAAAAAAGATTTGGAAATTACTTGGGCAGAAGAAGCTTCAAAAATTGACGCAAAAATAAGGGCATTTTCACCNTATCCAGGAGCATTTTCCTTAATTGATAATAAAAGAATNAAGATTTTTAAATCTGAGGTCATTAAATCTGATAGTATTTTANCGCCGGGAAATGTAGTTAATATTGAGAAGGACTTTTTTGAAGTGACATGCAAAAAAGGTTCATTGAGAATATTNGAAGTTCAAATTGAAGGAAAAAATAGAATGAAATCAAATCAATTTATAAATGGTTATAACAATCTTGAAAAAAGTATTTTAGGTTAATGAATTTTTTAAAAAATACATTTATTTTTTTTGTTACAGGGCTCGTTGTATTAATAATTTTCAACTTCATAATTATGCCAATTTATATTAATCAAAGAAACGTAATTGTAATTCCTGATTTAGAAGGTTTAACCTTAGAAGAAGCTGAAAATATATCACAATCGGAAGGAATTGAAATTGTAGTTGCAGATACAATTTTTACGAATGACTTGAATCCNGATATCATTTTAGAACAATTTCCATCATCAGGAAAAAGTGTAAAGCTCGGCAGATCTATTAAAGTTAAGATAACCCAATTTAATCAAAAAATTTTAGTACCATCTTTGATTGGAAAAACGCTGAGAGCAGCCGAAATAACATTAGATCAAAATAGTATTGAATTAGACTCAATATACTATTCTTTTAGTACAAAATATCCAAAAGGGATTGTTTCGTGGCAAAGTCCAGCAGAAAATGATAGTATTCGAAAAGGTTTTGGAGTAAGAGTTGAAGTAAGTAATGGTTTAGCACCAAATGATTTGGTCGAAGTACCTAATCTTAGGGGAATTTTTTTGAGTGAAGCATTAAAAATTATTAATGAAAAAGGTTTTATTGAGGGAAAAATAAGGTATGTAGAAAATCAAAAATTCTTATCAAACACAATTATCAATCAAAACCCAGTGGATGGAACTAAAATTAAACAAGGTTCTAAAATAAATCTGATTGTAGTTCAATAAATGAAAAATACTTTTTTAAGACAAATTTTAATTTCCTTATAATAATTTTTATTGTTAGTTGTATTCAAAAAGAAGCAGAAAATAAAAAAATTGAACACATATCAACAAATATATCATTGCAAAAGCTGTCATTAGTTTCATCTGATTCTTTAAGTTTTAAAATAACTTATTCAAATCCAAATAATTTTAATGCTCTTTTGTTATTTAAAGACGATGAAAATATTTTATCAAAAACAGAAATTATCCAAGACACAACTGAAATTGTCTATCAAAAAGTTTTTTTTCCAAATGATTTAGAGTCAATATCTGCAAGATTGGTGCATTCTGAAATAGAAAACGAAGTATTTTCATTTGATNTCCCCAAGTTGATTAATCAAAATATTACAATNGTTTCGGANAATCAGAGTATTTTTAAAAAAACACTTAGTAAGAATAAACTATTTGAAATAGAAGAACTAAAAGTAAANAATTTTATAAAATATGACTTTACCGAATCTGATATATTAATATTAGAAGATATTAATTTCTATTCNGATTATTTAATCGAAGCTATTCAGAAGTTCATATTAAGTAAAAAAAAGCTAATTATCTTTATGACNCCNAATTTAAATCAATCTATATTTTTATCTCAAACACTTAGTTTCCCTGAAATTAAAGCAGTAAGAGGTACATCAAAAAATCAATACTTTGAGATTCTAGAAAAATCNGATGGAGATTCTATTTTAAAAAATAATTCCCAAGCTAAAATTTTCAAATTTATTGATGTAAAAAATTTTGATAATAATATTGATTATTCATTATCAACAAATGATCCATTAATAATTAAGAAAAATATTTTGGGATCTAATACCATATTTATAACTACTCTCTTAAAANATGATTGGGTTAATGAATCTTTTAATGATTTTATATATGATATTTTTCTTGATTTTATTTACGATGAAATAGTTATTAATGAATAAAGCTAAAGATAAAGCTTTAGTAGTCGCTCCAAGAATTTGGAGAAGCAGTAAAAATTATAATAATAGTATCGAAGAAATTTCCTTATTGATTACAACACTGGGACTTGATGTAGCAGGTGTAGTTGAGCAAAAAATCAATAAAATAAATCCTGCATATTTTATTGGAACTGGTAAAGCTAAACAAATCATAGAGCAAGCTAAAATGCTAAATGCTCAGTATATAATTTTTGATGAAGATTTAAGCCCTGTTCAAACAAAGAATTTTCAACAATTAAATAAACAATTGAAAATTCTTGACAGACCAGGAGTAATATTAGAAATATTTTTTAGAAATGCTAAATCAAAGGAGTCTAAAACACAAGTTGAACTTGCAAGGTTACAATATCAATTACCCAGATTAACAAGATTATGGACACACCTTGAAAGGCAAATGGGTGGTTTTGGAACACGTGCAGGGGCTGGAGAGACTCAGATTGAAGTTGATAGAAGAATAATTAGAAAAAAAATATCATTACTAAAGAAAAAACTAAAAAATATTGATTCCGAAAGAAGAGTTCAAAGTAAAAAAAGAAAGTCATTCTTTAGAGCTTCTTTTGTTGGTTATACAAATGTTGGAAAGTCTTCTTTGATGAAATCGCTTACAAAGAGCGATGTTCTTATTAAAGATCAATTATTTGCAACATTAGATACTACTGTTAGAAGGCTTTTTGTTGGAAATAATAATCATGTTTTATTAAGTGATACTGTTGGATTTATTAGAAACCTACCAGATAATTTAATTGCTAGCTTTAAATCTACATTGCAAGAAGTAGTCGATTCAAACTTGTTGCTTGTTGTGCTTGATGCAAATTCAAAAGATCTTTTTAATGAAATTGAAACAATCCAAAGCGTTCTAAAAGAAATAAAAGCTAATGAGGTTGATACTCAATATGTTTTCAATAAAGTTGATCTTGTTGATGGAGACAGAATTTCTTATTTGAAACAGTCATTTCCAGAAGCAATAATGGTTTCAGCAACAAGGGCTTTGCAGCTCTCAAGTATAATAGACCTTATATCAACAAAGCATAAAAATTGGATTAGCGCTCTAAAGAATCCATAACGCTAGCAACAGTTGCATCTCCAGTAACATTTGTAGCGGTTCTTATCATATCTAATATTCTATCAACTCCAAGAATAAGTGCAATTCCTTCACTTGGTACATTTATTGCCTCAAGAATTATGACAAGCATAATAATACCTGCTCCTGGTACAGCAGCTGTACCAATTGAGGCAAGAACTGCAGTTGCAACTATTGTAAACTGGTCAGCAAAAGTTAAATCCATGCCAACAGCCTGTGCAATAAATACAGCAGCAACACCTTGATATAAAGCTGTTCCATCCATATTGATTGTGGCCCCAAGCGGTAAAACAAAAGATGATATTTCTTCTGAGATACCAAGATCTTTTTCACATCGTTTCATTGTAACCGGTAATGTTGCTCCACTTGAGCTTGTTGAAAATCCAAGAAGTTGAACAGGTGCCATTGATCTCAAAAAATGCTTTATATCCAAGGAAGTAAACATTTTTAAAAGCGATAAATATGTTAGACCCATGTGTAAAAAAAGACCAAGAACTACGACACCCATATAAAAGATTAGTGCTGATAAAATTGAGCTTATTTGGGATAAATCTCCAGACACGGTACTGATAGTTTTAGCAATTAAAGCAAAAACTCCGAAGGGAGCAAAATACATAATCATTTCAACTAANCTGATTATCATTTGATTAATTCCTTCTAAGAATTCCAAAACAGGATTAGAATATTTTCTATCAATACCTATAAGTGCAATACCAAAGATTAATGATATAAAAACAACTTGTAGCATATTTCTATTATTAGAAGCCGCAGAAAAAATATTTCCTGGCACCATATCAACTAATGGTTGCAAAGGACCTCTGCTTTCTTGAATATTTGCTGCCGCCTCTTGTTTGTCAGCTGCTTTACTAAAGTATTCTGCCGACAGACTTTCTTGATAGCTTGTAGGAATAGAATTACCAGGCTCAAGTACATTTACAAGAATAAGACCAATGCTTACAGCTACGGCTGTTGTTGATATATATAGTGCAATTGTTTTCCAACCTATTCTAGAAAGTTTTCTTGTGTCTGATAATGAAGCAACACCAGTTATTAATGAAGAGACAACTAATGGTACTGCAATTAGTTTTAATAAATTCAAGAAAATGGAACCAAAAGGTGAAATGAAATCTGATGTAAAATCATTCCAACCGTTTATAGAACTTAGAATGCCATAAATTGTACCAAGAACAAGGCCAATAATTATTTTCCAATGTAATTGCATTTATAAAAATAATATATGTATTATGTAAATACTAAAAAAATGATTTATTACTTAATAATATCTATATATCTCATTGCATTGCTATGGATTGGTTTTAGCAAAACTGACTCAATAAAAAATCAAGAAGACTTTTCAGTAGCAGGTAGGTCTTTATCTCCCTGGATTTTAGTAGGCACAATGGCAGCAACTTGGATGGGAACTGGATCAGTTCTTGGAAATGCAGGAAAAACATTTGAGATTGGTGCAGCTGGATTTCTTTTACCTATTGGTGGTATGTTAGGTGTTTTAGCACTAACAAAAATTGCAGGAAAAGCTAGAGCCTCAGAAAAATTAACCGTACCAGAAATAATTGGTTCACGTTTTGGTGATGTTGCAATGATTTTATCTGTTATTGCACTTTTAACTGCTTACTTAGTGATTGTTAGTTATCAGTTTAATGCTGGTGGAGCAGTCATTTATACAATTTTTCATGATAATTTGGGTTCTAGTCTTACTCTAGACCAAGCAACAATTATTGCTGCATTATTTATTGTAGCTTATACAGTATTAGCAGGTTTATTAAGTGTTGCATATACTGACGTAGCTAATGGTATTTTGATGATTACTTGTTTTATTATAGCATTACCAATTTTATTTTTTCAAGCTGGGGGATTTGAAGGAATGTCAGCTAATTTTCAAAGCAAAGGCATGCCAAATAACATGTCATTATTTGGTGTTTTATCGTTAAGAGATGTAATTAATTTTACATTACCATCTTTCTTACTAATTCTTGGAGATGCAAATATGTATCAAAGATTTTTTGCAAGTGATTCTGTTAAATCAGCTCAAAAAGCTACATTCTTTTTATTTTTTGCAGTTGTTATTTTGGAATCACTAATAATTGCTAATGCATGGATTAGTTCAAGCATGATAACTGACATTGCAAAAGAATCACATGTATTAATCTATGCTGCATATAATTTTCTTCCACCAATAGTTGGTGCAATTATGCTTGCTACAATTATTGGTATAATAATTTCGACAGCAGATTCTTTCTTGCTAGTACCAACGACTATTTTGATTAATGATGTATATCTAAAATACTCAAATAAAAAATATTCAGATAAAATGATTGTAACTCTTAGCAGAATTCTAGTTTTAGCATTGGGATTCTTTTCATATTGGGTTTCAAGAATGTTTGCAGCTGACACAACAATTTTTGAAAAAGCTCTTTATGCATTTACAATTTATGGTACTGCAATTACTCCAACTTTGTTAGCAGCTTTTTTTTGGGATAAAGCAACTAAGTATGGTGCAATATGTTCTATTTTATCAGGAATTATTGCAACAGTCTATTTTGGTAATCAGTGGAGTTTAGATGAAGCCGTGATCCCTGCATTGGCTATTTCATCAACAGCTCTTTTAGTTATAAGTTTTTTAAAGAAATAGTCTTTTATTCAACTACTATTTCAAATGGTGGACTAAAAACAGAGTTCTGAGATGTGTCATCAAAAGATCTCCTATAGTATTCAAACGGCTTTCCAGTTCCTTGCCAATCTTCTTCGAAAGAAATTATTTTTACATTTTTATCTTTAAGATCAATATTTCCAGCACTGATGTGGCCTGTAATGTACTGAATGCTATCTCTTTTTTGAGCCCAACTCAAATAAACTCTTTTTAACATTTTAGCATAACCATTTGATTTATATTTTTCCATAATAACAAAAGCATAAGTATAAAGAGTATTATATTTACCAAAATTTTCATCATTTAGTGCCCATGTTTCCATATTTAATTCTTCAAGGGGAATTCCAATTATATATCCAATAATCTCATTTTGATATCTTGCTATAAAAGGGAGAGATTTTTCGGTATTAAAATATTTTTCTATTGATGCTTTTGTGAAAACTGCTTGTTTTCCATACTCCTTTGCTAAATGTAAAGATATTTCAATTAGCTTTGGATAATCTGATTTTCCAACTTTTTCTATTTTTTCAATTTGAAATACATTTGAAGATGCAATAATTTTTGTTTCTGATTGTCCTGAAGTAGTTTCCATCATTTAATATTATAAATTTTTCTTTCTACTATGAAGCCATTTGTTTGCTAAGGCATAATAGTTTAAATTTCTTTGTGCAATTCATTGAAAAACTAAGAAAAAATATCTCTGAAAAAAATTCTAATCTTTGCGTTGGTATTGATATTGACAAAAAATATTTTTCTAATGATGTATCTGTAGATGAATTATCTGACTATTCAATGATGATTGTAGATGCGACAAAGGATTTAACTTCAGCATATAAGCCGAACCTTGCATTTTTTGAAGAATGGGGATCAAAAGGATATTACTGGCTTGAAAATCTAATAAAATATATTGGTAACGATCATTTAATAATTGCAGATGCTAAAAGAGGAGATATAGGTAACACTGGCCTTCATTATGCTGAAGCTTTTTTTAATCATCTTAATTGTGATGCTTTAACAATAAGCCCATATATGGGTGAAGAGTCAATTGAGCCTTTTATCAATAATACAAAAAAGGGAGTCTATGTTTTATGCAGAACCTCAAATAAATCCTCATCATTTATCCAGAAAGATATTTTTAGCAAAGTAATATCAATGTGTAAAGATTTGAATTCAAATAATAATATTGGCTTTGTCGTTGGTGCTACAAATCATGAAGCAATGGAAGAGGTAAGATCTCAAACTGACTCATTTTTTTTAATACCTGGCATTGGCGCTCAAGGAGGAGATCTTAAAAATGTTATGCAATCAAATAAAAATTATTTGGATACAACTTTAATAAATATTTCTAGAGGAATTATCTTTGCTGGTAATCATGATTATCAATCAATTCAATCATCTGCTCAAGAATATCTAAATCAAATGAGGGAATATCGTGGATAAAGACTATATAAAAATTTTTGAAGAAACAAAAGCCTTAATGTATGGACATTTTGTATTATCGTCCGGTTTACATAGTGATACCTACTTTCAATGTGCAAAAGTTTTACAATACCCTAAATATTTATCAATGTTTGGTGAAATTTTAGCAGAAAAATTTTCTTCTTTTGAAATAGATAAAGTTATTTCTCCAGCAATTGGTGGAATTGTGCTCGGTACAGAGGTTGGAAGAAGGCTTAATAAAAAAACTATTTTTTCTGAACGCGTTGATGGATCTATGAAGCTTCGAAGAGGTTTTAATATAATGAAAGATGAAAAAATATTAATCATTGAAGATGTTCTAAGCACTGGCGGATCAATAAAAGAGGTTATAAAATTAATAGAAAAATTTGGTGGTAATTTAGTTGGTGTAGGAGTGATTGTCGATCGAAGTTTAGAACCTGTATTCATTCATAATAATTTTTTCTCAATTACTAATCAAAAAGCAAAAATTTTTGATAAAAATAATATACCAGATAACCTTAAAGATACTCCAGCAATTAAACCAGGAAGCAATACAGTTGTATCTGATGCAATTGAGCTTGATTAATGTATAAAAATTTAAAAATTGGTCTTGCTCTTGGCGGTGGTGGAGCTAGAGGAGCTTGTCACATTGGTGTTTTAAGAGTTTTGGAAGATAATGGAATTATTCCAGATGTAATTGCAGGTACCAGTGCAGGTTCTATGATTGGTGCTATGTATGCTTCAGAATTAAATGCAAAAATCGTTGAAGAAAAGTATATGAAACATATTCAAAGTGAAAATTTCAAAGATCTCGGTTTCAGATATATTCCTAACTCAGAAAAAGATGATTCTATTTTTTCTCAAATTGTTAAGCAAATTAAGAATCAATATGTTTTAATGGTTAGTTCAAACAGAAAATCTATAATTAAAAATGAAAGACTTTCAAAGGCAGCTAATATACTTTTTGAAGCAGATAGATTTGAAGATTTGAAAATCCCACTTTTCGTTAGTGCAACCGATCTAATAACTGGAAATCCTATTATCTACAAAACAGGAAATCTTGTTGATGCCGTTGTTCAAAGCTCGACCATTCCTGGTTTTGTTGAGCCAACATATCAAAACAATAGAATGCTTGTTGACGGAGGTATTTCACTTCCAACTCCTGTTACACCACTCATAGGAGAGTGTGATTTTATTATTGCAGTAAACATTACAAGAGGTGTTACTAATCAGCCTGAACCAAATAATATTTTTGAAATTCTAAACAGATCAAGAGATGTCTCTATTGGTCAATTAAATAAGTATGTTCTTGAAAAATCTAATTTTGTTATAAAACCGGAACATAATAATCTTCATTGGTCTGCTTTTGACCAAAGTGATGAATTTCTCGAAGTTGGAAGAAAAGCTGCTTTAGATAGTATTGAAAACTTATTAGATACTTTAGATTCAAACTTGAAAAATAATATTAAACCAATCAAAGAAACTTTTTGGACAAAAATCAAGAAAAGATTATTTTCTTAGCCTTATATGAAAAATTTTATAATCTTTCTATCACTTTTTAAAATATTGTTCGCTCAATTTTCTGATCCAGCTCAGTTTTCAGTTTCAGCAGATAATGTAAACAAAGGAGAAGCAGCACTTATTCAGGTTAAAGCCGATTTGGAATTTTCCTGGAGAATTTATGCCGTCTATGACGTTCCTGAAGGTCCTTCATCGACAAAGTTTGATATTGATTCAGAATTTATAAAAAATATTGGTACTATAATTGAACCTGAGCCAACAGAAAAATTTGATGAAGGCTTTGGTAATGTAACAAAATATCATGAGGGTAGCCCAATATTTACTATCCCTCTTATGCTTGATGAAAATATTGATTTAGGAGAAAAATCGATAGATGTTTTGATTGATTATCAGGTTTGTAATGATAACTTATGTTATCCACCAAATCAAATAGTTAAAACTGTATCTTTTGACTTGCTATCAAACGAGGTTAGACAAGAAAAAAACTTAAGCAATTTTAATTTTGCAAATCCATCACTTTTTTCAAGACTGGGTTTTGATGAAAATGATTTTATGAATTTGATCTTAACATCACTAATTGCTGGTTTTGCTGCATTATTAACCCCATGCGTATTTCCAATGATTCCTATTACAATTTCATTTTTTTTGAAAAGGTCTGAAAATAAAAAAACTTCTCCTGTCAAAGATGCTTCAGTTTATATGCTTGGTATTGTAATGACTTTTACATTATTAGGTGTATTACTTGCAATTGTTCTTGGTGCATCCGGTGCTACACAATTAGCTTCAAATCCTTATGTAAACTTATTTATTGCATTTCTTTTCGTTTATTTCGCTTTCTCACTTTTTGGTTTTTACGAAATTGAAATTCCTCAAGCTTTAAAAAGATTCTCACTAGAAAGAGAAAACTCAGAAGGTTTTGCTGGTATCTTATTCATGGCCCTAACATTTACATTAACATCATTTACATGTACTGTTGCATTTATGGGAACAGTTTTAGTAGTAGCTTCACAGGGAGATTGGTTTTGGCCTGTTATTGGAATGTTAATTTTTAGTTTGGCATTTGCTTCTCCATTCTTTTTCTTAGCTCTATTTCCTCATTATCTTTCAAAATTGCCACAATCAGGAGGTTGGTTGAATTCTGTTAAGGTGATTATGGGATTCTTAGAAATAGCTGCAGCATTAAAGTTTATAAGCAATACAGATTTAGTTTGGAATTGGGATATATTTACATATGAAGTAGTTTTATATTTATGGGCATTAATAATGCTCCTTTCAGGACTATACATATTTGGATATATTAAGTTTAAAAATGATTCTTCAATTAGCTTAAACAAAACAAGATCTGCTATCGGGTTATCATTTTTTATATTTGCTTTTTATTTAGCATCTGGTAACCTAGGATATCAGATAAATGGTACTATCGAATCCTATCTTCCAAAGAAATATCGAACAAATCTTATCTGGAATAATAATTTAGATGATGCTTTTAAAATTGCTAATTCAGAAAATAAGAAAATTTTTATAGATTTTACTGGTGTTACCTGCACAAATTGTAGATGGATGGAAACAAACATTTTCAGCGATAAAAGTGTTGAAGAATTAATGTCCAAATTTGTCTTGGTAAGTCTTTATACAGATGCCGGTGAGAATTTTTTAGAAAAAAGAGAATACCAAATTAGTAGATTTGAGACTGCAGCATTACCTTATTATGTTATTTTAAGTAAAAAAGATAGAGTAATTGCTGAGTTTCCTGGTTTAACTAGAGATTCTGAAAAATTTAAAGAATTTTTAAAATTAGGTTTAAATGATAAAGGAACTTTTTAATGATTAAAGCATTTTATAGACATATGAGTAAGAAAATACTAGTAATTGTTTTTCTGCTGACGGCCTCATTTGCGCAATCTAATATTTTTGCACAATTTGGTAGTTCGTTTGCAGATATCGCTGAAGATGTTAACGAGTCAGTTGTCACAATTACTACTACCAATACAATTATGTTGGATAAGGATATTCAAAATTTCTATAGATATTGGGGTCGAGAGCTTCCAGATGAATATGAAAGTAAGTCATTAGGTAGTGGTGTTATTGTAGACTCTGAAAACGCTTATATTGTAACTAATCATCATGTTATCTTTGATGAAAGGTCAAATAAACCCGTAGAAGAGATAAAAGTTCAGTTGCTTGATAAGAGAATATTTGAAGCTACTGTAATTGGCTTAGATAAAGCTACAGACTTAGCAGTCTTAAAAATTGAAGCAGAAGATATTAAAGCTGTTAGTCTAGGTGATTCTGAAAAAGTAAGGGTAGGTGAATGGGTCCTTGCAATTGGTAGTCCCTTTTCTGAATCATTAAGCCATACAGTAACAGCTGGTATTGTAAGCGCTTTAGGCCGTAATAACGTCATGAGCAGTTTAGATACGTATCAAAACTTCATTCAAACAGATGCTGCAATCAATCCAGGAAATAGTGGTGGAGCCTTACTCAATATGCAGGGTGAATTAATTGGTATCAATGCTGCAATTGCATCTGGTGGAGGTAGAGCAAATGCTGGAATAGGTTTTGCAATCCCATCTGCTATGGTTAAAAAAGTTATGAATGATTTAATTGCTAAAGGATATGTTGTTAGATCATTTTTGGGTATCTATATGCAAGATATAAATGAAGATCTTTATGAGACTTTAGACCTTAATACAAGAAATGGTGCTATTGTAAGTGATATTGTAGAAGACAGTCCAGCTGATAAAGCAGGATTTGAAGAAGGTGATGTCATTGTAAAATTTGAAAATAAAGAAATCAGTAATGGCTCTGAGCTTAAAAATTTAGTTTCAAGCAGTGAACCTGGCTCGAGAGTAAAAATTGAAATTTTCAGAGGTGATAAGAAAAAGAACCTATTTGTAGTCCTTGAGGAAAGATCTGATGAGGAGATGGTCTCAATACCTAAAAACGATTATTCTGAGCTTGGTTTATCCTTGAGAAACCCCTCTGAGTCTTTAATGGAAAGATTTGACTTTGATGATATTTCTAACATTCAAGGAGTAATTGTTGTTGATGTTCAAGATGACAGTCCTGCTCAAAAAGCTGGTATCGTTGAAGGAGATATTATTTCACGAGTTGGAAGAAAAAAAATATTCAATACAGATGATTTTGATAGTGAAATAAGCAAATATGATGATAAAGATAAAATCTTATTTCTTGTTAAAAGAGGCGACTCATCAAGATTTCTTACTTTGAATAGATAAATTCTCTTCAATTGTAATTTTTCTTCATTTCTTATAAGTTCATAGTTAATTATGAGTATTAAGAAAGAAAATCCAAAAATTGACTTTGTACAAAATGAGCATGAAATACTGAAGTATTGGTCTGAAAAAGATATTTTCAAAAAATTAGTTCTTAAGAATTCAAATGGTCCCAAATGGAGTTTTCTTGATGGACCAATCACAGCCAATAATCCTATGGGAGTTCATCATGCTTGGGGAAGAACACTAAAAGATTTATATCAAAGATATAAGGCAATGAATGGTTATCAATTAAGGTATCAAAATGGTTTTGATTGCCAAGGTTTATGGGTAGAAATCGAAGTTGAAAAAGAACTTGGAATTAAGTCAAAGAAAGAAGTCGAAGAGCTTGGTATTGAAAAATTTGTTAATCTTTGTAAAGATCGTGTATTAAAATATTCAGAGATTCAAAAGAATCAGTCAATTAGACTTGGATATTGGATGGATTGGGAAAACTCTTATTTTACAATGTCTGAGGAAAATAATTATGCCATCTGGGCTTTTTTAAAAAAACTATTTGAAGATAATAAGATTTACAGAGGAACAGACGTTGTTCCGTGGTCTGGAAGATCTGGAACTTCATACTCTCAAATGGAAATTATTGAAGGTAGAAAGCTCACAGTCCACAAAGGTGTATTTGTAAAGTTTCCAGTTAAAGACCGTGATAATGAAAATATTTTAATTTGGACAACAACACCATGGACGTTGTCCTCGAATATTGCTGTTGCTGTTAATAAAAAAATTAATTACGCAAAAATTAAAGTGAAAGACGGTACCATATATTATGTTGCAGAAACAAATTTAAAATATCAAAGACTTTCTAAAGAGTTTTCAGAAAAGAAAAATTGGGTTGAAGGTGTTCCAAAATTAAAAACACTCGATCAAATCTTTAAAGAGAGAGGAGGTTATGAGGTAATTGAAGTATTAAAAGGTGAAAATTTAATTGGATTGAATTATAGTGGTCCTTTTGATCATTTGGAACCTCAAAAAACTGTTGGAGGCTATCCTATAATTGATAAAAACAATATCAACAAAAAAACCGCAATAGATTGCCACGTTATAATTGATGGTGGTAAAGACTCTGAAGGTAATGACATGGTCGTTGAGGGAGAAGGAACTGGTTTTGTTCATATGGCAGGAGGTTGTGGAGCAATTGACAATAAAATTTGTAAAAAAGAAGGCTTTGTTGAAATATCACCTATTGATAATCAAGCTAATTTCTTAGAAGGTTTTGATTTTATGTCAGGTCTAAATGTAACCGATGCTCAAACTGCCGAAAAGATTATATCAAACCTTAAAGAAAGAGATTTATTATTATATGTTGAAGATTATCCTCATATATATCCCCATTGTTGGAGATCCGGAGACGAATTAGTTTTTAAACAAGTTGATGAGTGGTATATCAATATGGATTGGAGAAAAAAAATTAAATCAGTTGTTGATGATATAAATTGGATTCCAAGCTGGGGCCAGGATCGAGAGCATGACTGGCTTGATAATATGGGTGATTGGATGATTTCAAAGAAACGCTTCTGGGGACTTGCACTTCCCATTTGGACATTTGATGACGGCAGTTTTCATGTTGTCGGTTCCAAAAATGAACTTAAAGAGTTGGCTGTTGAAGGTTGGGATAAATTTGAAGGAAATTCTCCTCATAGACCATGGGTTGATTATGTTAAAATTAAACATCCTAAAACCGGCCTCATTGGAACTCGAATTGCAGATGTTGGAAATCCTTGGCTTGATGCGGGTATTGTTCCTTTTTCAACTATGAAATATTTTGAGGACAAAAAATATTGGGAACAATGGTTTCCAGCTGACTTTATAACCGAATGTTTTCCAGGTCAATTCAGAAATTGGTTTTATTCGTTATTAGCAATGTCTGCTTTTTTAGAAAATAAAGCTCCATTTAAAACACTACTTGGTCACGCCTTAGTTAAAGATGAAAAAGGTGATGAAATGCATAAATCTGCTGGAAATGCTATCTGGTTTGATGATGCCGCTGAAAAAATGGGTGTCGATGTTATGAGATGGATGTATTCTAAACAAAATGTTGAAAATAATCTACTTTTCGGTTACGATAAAGCAGATGAAGTTCGAAAAAAACTAATAAGTTTATGGAATATATATTCATTTTTTTGTACTTATGCATCTTTAGATAAATTTGTCCCTGGAAAAAATAAAATTGATAAAGAAGATTTATCTTTACTTGATAAATGGATAAAAGAAAAATCAAAGGCACTCATTGTAAAATCAAAAGAAAGTTTCGATAGTTTTGAAATAGATAAATTTCTAAAAGATGTCGAGATTTTCATTGATGATTTATCAAATTGGTATATAAGAAGAAATAGAAGAAGATTTTGGAAAAGTGAAAATGATAAAGATAAGTTTGTTGCATACCAAACACTTTATGAAGTACTGCTAAGCCTAATAAAAGTATTATCTCCTGTTCTACCTTTTATTTCAGAAAGAATGTTTTTAAATATGACATCTGAAGATTCTAAAGAAAATAAAGAGAGTATTCATTTATCAAATTTCCCAAAATATGATGGTGAGATTGATTATGAACTAATCTCAAAAGTAGATTCTCTCAAAAAAGTTATAGAATCCGGAAGGGCAGTTAGAAAAAAAGCAAATATTAAAGTGAGACAACCGCTCGATCATTTAAAAATATTTATGTTAGATAATGATTTAAAAAAGTTTATAACTGAACAACAAGACATCATTATTGATGAGTTAAATATTAAAAATGTTATTTTTTCTGATGACTTAAATGATTTTGGAGATTTCAGCTTAAAACCAAATTTTAAAAGCATTAAATCAAAATTTGAAGACGATATGCAAGAGGTAATGAAAAAAATTAAAACTTTCGATGCCCAAAAAATTGCAAAGGATTATCTTAAAGGAAAGGCCTTCATAAAAAATGAATTAGGTATTTCAAGAGAAGATATAATTTTAGATTTAAATGCTAGCGATGGATTTGAATCCTTCTTAAGTAACAATGTTGTTGTTGCGTTAAGTACAACCATATCAAAAGAATTAAAAATTGAAGGTGTTTTTAGGGATTTAATAAGGCACATTCAAATCATGAGAAAGGAAGCAGACTTTAATATTGACGACAGAATTTTGATTGGAGTCAAGTTCCCAGAAGATTTGAAAAATGAGATTGCTTCAAATAAAGAATTTTTTATGAATGAAGTATTGTGTACAGATATTATGGACAATTTGGAAAATTTTGACTATAATTCTCCATTCAAATATGAAAACAATGAAATTGAAATTTACTTAAAAAAACTATAGAGAAAAAATTGGCTAAGAAAAAAACAAAATGGACAAAAGCTGAATTAAAAATGTTTGAAGAAAATATTTTAAAGAAAATAGCTGAAGTAAATGAGAGTATTGAAGGTGTTAGATCAACCACAGCACCAACAAATTCAGTTTTTATCCAAGAAAAGTCAGAAGATTTCAACGAAGGTACAGAGGCCCATGAAGTTGAAAAAAATTTTCTTCTAATGTCTCGTGAGTCCGATTATTTGGTAAATCTTCAGAAAGCTCTTCAAAGAATTAAAGATGGTACTTATGGAATTTGCGAAATATCTGGCGAATTGATATCAAAAGAAAGGTTAATGGAAGTTCCTAATGCTACCAAAAGTGTTTTCTTTAAAGAAAAGAAAAAACTTAATCTATTATGATTAAATATCTATCAATTCTGATAGTTATAATTGATCAAATCACAAAATTTATAGTCCATAAATCTATGGATCTTTACGATTCTATCAATGTAATTCCATATTTTCTTAATTTTACATACATACGTAATGAAGGAATTGCTTTTGGAATTTATTTTGAAGGNGGAAAAATTTTTTTCATCATCTTGCCAATTCTAATAACTATTTATTTATTTTATCTNTTAAAAAATGAAGAATTTCAGGATAATCAATCTCAAATNGCNTTNTACTTAATTATTGCTGGTGCTATTGGTAATATTATAGATAGAATTTTNAGAGGNTATGTCGTTGATTTCATCGATTTTCATTTNAATGGTATGCATTGGTATGTTTTTAATATTGCAGATTCATCAGTAACAATCGGGTTGATATTTTTGCTATATAGCTCTATAATTGTTAAAAAGTAATAATTATGAAGATAGTAATTTCATCAAATGATGATCTAGAGAGAATTGATAGTTTTTTATCGACTAGATTAGTTCAATTATCAAGAAGTAAGATTCAAAAGCTTATTGAAGAAAAATTAATTACCGTTAACGGAGTATTTGTAAAAAAAAATACAAAGCTCGTAAAAGATGATATAATTAAAATCCATAAAAAAGAGTTGATATCCAGTGAATTAAAAAAACTGAAAAAATGGGACANGCCACTAGAAATCATTCATCAAGAAAANGACTTTGCCATTATCAATAAACCTTTCGGTATTATTACTCATCCAACCAATAATAATATTGATAAAACATTAGTGAACATTTTATTAAGTACGTTTTCTAACGAGCTAAGCAAACATCCAGATCCACTTAGACCAGGTATAGTACATAGGCTTGATAAAGATACATCAGGAGTAATGATTATTCCATTCAATGAATTTTCACATTGGAAAATTGCTGAGCAGTTTAAAGATAGAAGTGTAGAAAAAAACTACATAGCTTTAACATGGGGGAATTGGAAGAAAGAAAATGGCCAAATTAAAAATAATTTAACAAGAAATAAAAAAAACCCTATCAAACATCAATCATCTTTGAATGGAAAACTAGCAGAATCAAACTACAGTCTTATAAAGTCTGGAAAATACTTCTCATCTTTAAACTTTTATCCCAAAACTGGTAGAACTCATCAAATACGAGTTCATTGTAGCGAGGAAGGATTCCCAATTGTTGGTGACGAATTATATGGCGGCGGTACAAAAAAAATTAATGAATACTTACCTGAAGTTAGGTCTTTAATGAATGAAAATATTGATAGTAACGGTCACTATTTACATGCAAAAAGTATAACGTTCTATCATCCAGTTTCGATGAAAAAAATAACTTTTGAAGCTAAACCAGAAAAAAGATTTGAAAAGTTATTTAATGCTATAAAAAATGACGAAATTTAAAAATATTAAAAAAGAATTTTTTGACTTTCTTCTCCTTGATAAAGGGTATTCTGAAAGGACAATTTCTTCTTACAAAAGAGATTTAAGAAAATTTGAAGTTTATGTAGCTGAATATGGAATATCTTTTAAAAAAATAACAAAGAAAATTTATTTGATTATCATCTAGATTTAAGTAGGTCAATAGGAGCTAGGTCATTTGCAAGGATGCTTTCTACATTAAAAACTTTTTATAAGTTTTTATATTCTGAAGAATTAGTAAATGATGTGGTTTTAAACAATATTATTTCATATCCAACGCCAAAATTTAAAAAATCTATTCCCTCATTTTTGAACTATGATAAGATCAAGGATGTTTTAAAAAATATTGATAAACAGGATGAAAGTGAAACTATCAAATGCAGAAATAAAGCACTTATTATGCTTTTTTTTACATCCGGTATAAGATTAGAGGAAATGACAAACTTACTTTTAAAAGATATTAATTTTGATGAAAAATCAATGAAAATTCTTGGAAAAGGCTCAAAAGAAAGAATAGCAAATTTTGATAATGAAAGTCTTGAGCTTATAAAAATTTATTTAAAAAAGATTGGAAAATATCCGTTGTTAAATTCACACTTAAATAATAATTTGTTCGTCGATAAAGACAATAAAGCTTTAAAAAGAGACAACATTCAGTATATTGTTATGAAAAATTTAAAAAGTTTATCACTTAGTTCTATTGGTCCTCACACTTTGAGGCATTCTTTTGCCACTCATCTTTTAAATAAAGGTGTTGGTCTAAGTGCAATAAAGTCTCTATTAGGACATGAAAATCTTTCATCGACGCAAGTTTACACTCACGTAAGTTTAGAGAAATTACAGGAAACAATTTCTAAAGCTCATCCCAGAGGAAATAAATGATAGATTTCTTAAAAAATCAGAACTTCCACAGAAATTTAACGGTTGATGAATTAGTAAATCATGCTGTATCTAACAATGAAGGTGTAATTGGTTTAAACGGTGCACTAATGGTCGATACTGGTGAGTTTTCAGGAAGAATTCCTAAAGATAAATTCATTGTTGATGAAATGACTTCTTCCAAAAATATTTGGTGGGGAGAAGTTAACCAAAAAATTTCGGAAGAAAATTTTAATCATTTATTTAATAAAGTTATAAAAACATATGAAGATCTATCTTCAAAGTATTTTGTTTTTGATGGTTTCGCTGGAGATGACAAAGATAATTCTTTGAACGTAAGAATGCTTACTAAAAAATCATGGCAATCTCTTTTCGTTAACAATATGTTCATTAGACCTTCCAAGAACCAGTTAGATAATTTTGAAGTTGATTTTACTATTATAAATGCATTTGATGTAAAAGAAAAAGACTGGAAAAATTTTGGTTTAAATTCAGAGAATTTTATTGTTTTTCACATTGAAAAAAAGATTGCAATTATAGGTGGAACAGAATATGCAGGTGAGATGAAAAAAGGTATTTTTTCAATGATGCATTACTATTTACCTCAAAAAAATGTTTTGTCAATGCACTGNTCAGCNAATGTTTCTGANAATCATANTGAATCAGCCTTATTTTTTGGTCTTTCTGGTACAGGTAAAACCACACTTAGTACAAATGCTAAAAGACCGCTAATTGGTGATGATGAGCATGGATGGTCAGANAATGGAATTTTCAATTTTGAAGGTGGTTGTTATGCAAAGGCAATTAATCTTGATAAGGAAAAAGAACCTGAAATATATAATGCAATAAAACATGGAACATTACTTGAAAACGTTGTCTATGATAAAAATTCACTAAAAGTTGATTTTGATGATAATAGTAAGAGTGANAATTCAAGAATATGTTATCCAATTAACTACGTTGAAAATTCGCTNGGCTCTAAAAATTTACCAAGCTCAGGACCTCATCCAAATGCAGTGATTTTTTTAACTTGTGATGCGTATGGAATAATGCCACCAATTGCAAGATTAGATCTTAACCAAGCAATGTATCATTTTATAAGTGGATACACTGCTAAAATGGCTGGAACAGAGACTGGTGTTAATGAGCCTGTAGCCGCATTTTCTCCTTGCTATGGTGGACCTTTTTTAACACTCCACCCATTAGTTTATGCTCAACTTTTACAAAAGAAGCTTGAAAAACACAAATCACCAATTTTTCTTGTAAATACTGGTTGGTCAGGTTCCTCAGCAACTTCTGGATCAAGTAGAATTGATTTAAAATTAACTAAACATATTATAAAATTAATTACAGACGGCAATCTAAATTTTTCTTCATCAGTTAGAGATAAATTTTTTAATCTAGAAATTCCTATGAATTTAGATGGATTAGATAACAATTTTTTAGTTCCTCATAAAAGTTGGAAAGATTTAGAAGAATATTATAATACAGGGAATATGCTTACTGGATTATTTAATACGAATTTTAATAAGTTTGATATTGATGATAAAAATCTAATTAATGCTGGTCCCAAGGCTCAAAGT